>Ga0163154_10003407_pt1 | contig 22092 bp, 8 predicted proteins | sample OliLakLV19MP9P1_FD_148649 | JGI IMG/M metagenome (GOLD analysis project Ga0163154, IMG submission 148649) | Freshwater microbial mat bacterial communities from Lake Vanda, McMurdo Dry Valleys, Antarctica - Oligotrophic Lake LV.19.MP9.P1 | ecosystem: Environmental > Aquatic > Freshwater > Lake >... | reverse complement strand
CGCCTTGAGTGTCGGCGATGGCATTGGGGTCAGGCGAGGGCGTGCCTTGCCCCGCGCCTTGACTGTCGGCGGTGGCATTGGGATCTGGTGACGGCGTGCCTTGCCCCGCGCCTTGACTGTCGGCGGTGGCATTGGGATCTGGTGACGGCGTGCCTTGAGTGTCGGCGATGGCATTGGGGTCAGGCGAAGGCGTGCTTTGACCAGCGGCTGCGGCGTTCGGGTCGGGTGAGGGCATATGTGTTGGTATTACTGGCGCGGTCGGTGTGAATAAAACCGAAGAGGTTGTCGTTTTAGAAGTTTGTCCATTTAAGGCGATGGCTGTACCCATACCTGTCGGCATAACCCAAATGGTTAAAAAAGGTTCTAGCAAAATAAAAAATAATGCGGATACGACAAATATCATCCCAAACACCTGCAACATAGCTATACCGCGTGATATTAATTCCCAACGTATATGCTGATGAAGAGGTGTATTGCCCCGTAAATTCACTGATGTTTGTGCGCGCTTATTTTTCTTGCCCATATCCAAGGCGGTCACAGCGCGATTAAATGAGCCCAACACCTGCTCTTGAACTAAACTCCAGTTTATCCGATGTTGTATATCAAATATCGGAGCTAGTTTGTGCCATAATGTGCCATGAATAACGCCTTTTGACCACCATAAAGCACCTATGGTGTGCGGATAACGCGGGATGATGATGCTGATAATATTCAACAAAATACACGCAAAAGCTGCACTATTCAGCGCCAACCAACCCCACCTTGTTCCAATCGCCTCAAAAACCAATACAGATAATGCACTGAAGAAAAATGCCCATCCCCAAGCTTGCATCGAAAACCACAGATAATAACGCGAACCGTGACCAATCACTTTACGATAGGTCTGTGCCTCAAATTCGTTACGCATCATCCAAAAATGGGATATCGCAAAACGTATAGCTGTATACAGCCATAAAAAGCCGCATATGACGATGATAGATAAGAGGATTGACCGACCAGTTCTGCCACTTAGTGCCACGGACACCGACAAGATAAAACCAAGTAAACTTACAAAAGAAATACGTCTAAATCCTTGATACTCTAAAGGAGTTTGAGGTAGGTATTTAGAAAACATGTCCTGAATATTGCCCATCATATCTTGAACTTTACATCAATCTTGATTAGAGGATAAAGATAAGCTTGCATATAATGACAATCATACTATACTTATTAAAGATACGCTAATGTTTATGAAAGGCGGTGTTTGTCTTGTTTTCATATCAAGCGATATTGATGAGCGCAAAAACCCTAAGGGAGCATAGTCAACATCTCATTCAGGGTTTAGAATTTTCGCCTATCCCTGAAATAAATTATCATTTTAATGACCATCTGTCAGAGTTATCTCAAGTGTTTTATCCACTCCCAGAATCAAAGGGTCTCCCCTTCATTGATAGGATCAAACAGCATTTTGCGAAGCCGGACGCATCTACTGGTAGCAGTGAATTGGTGATATCTGATGTCTTACGGCGTTTGAATGTGCCAAATGATATTTCCGTTCCTGCCTTTATCTGGCCGATCATCGAGATAGTCGCATTTGAGGATACCTCACTCCATCAACAGCTTGGGCGTGTGATTGACTCCTACATGCGCCAGCATATCCCACTGGCTTTCCAAAAATCCAATAAAGATACCCATAGCATGTTCGATTTGAGTGCGCTTCATCCACAAATCTGGTGGGCGCTCATCGCACTTTATGGCAGTAAGACTAGTGAGGAGCGCCTAAAGTTCAGAATTGGGTGTAACCCCTTTAGATGGCGCAAACAAGCAAAATCTCAATCAGAAATCACCCACGCGCAACATATCGCGCAATTAGAGCGTATGGAGCGATTGGTACTAGAAACGGCTTATCGACGCGCTTTTATAGATCATGTTGAATGGGCTGGTTTTTGGGAACAATGGATTCTCCTTTTTGCTTGGTATCGTTGGCACGGGCGTGATATATCACCCCAAGTTAACCTACAGATTACCCATTTACCGCTAACACAAATTGTGTTGCCGCATATTCCTCGACAGCCCATTCCACCCAACACACCACCACCCCGACTGGGGCGTCCTAATTGGGAATCGACAGCACCAACATGGTTTAAGACCCATCATCACGATTGGTTTAAATTTTGATCTGTTTTGCCTAACCGAGGGAAGAAGGATGCTATGCACAGTGAGACGTATACCATTTTCGATGAAAGGCTGATTAAGAAAATTCTCGATACTCATGGAGATACATTACGCCAACTTCGTCAAATTGAAGAGGGTTTGAACGAGACTTTTTATGACATGAAAAAGCCGATTCGTGCGCTCATACTGGCGGTTTTGACGGGAGAGTCTTTGCTTTTGGTCGGACCGCCGGGAACGGCAAAATCGAGCTTGATACGTCAGTTCTGCAAAACCATTGGTATTGATGGTTCCAATGAGGACGATCATAGCTATTTCGAATATCTGTTAACACAGTTTACTGAACCAAGCGAGTTGTTGGGATACTATGACCTCTCTAAAGTTCAACAACAAGGGGAGTTACGCCGTAAGCGTGATGGAATGATTCAAGATGCCCGTGTTGTCTACCTTGATGAGGTGTTCAATGCGAGCAGTGCTATCCTCAATACACTTTTGGCGATGGTTAATGAGCGTTTTTACCATGAACGCGGTGAAGTAGTCTGGACTGAATTAGATGTCTTGTTTGGGGCGACCAATCAGCTACCCGACACAGATGACTTGTTGGCATTATTTGACCGCTTCTTTTTACGCTGTCATATCGATAGCGTTAACGCGGACAAAATTGCTATACAGCAGATGATAGAAGCTGCTTGGGTTGCTACTTATAAAGTTGATCGAGAGGTTAATCGCCAAGAACGTATCCCAAAACAAAAAGTGAGTAAACCAATCGTAGCAAATCCTCATGCAAATCTGCTCGACTCATTACGTAATTTCCGTCGGGATATAGATGGTATGAGCGGTAATCTGCTACCTAAGACTACTGGATCACCAGAGTCTATAAACTTCTACTCGCGGCTGGCTGGCTATATCGGCAATATGAGACGATTCAGCTTGTCGCGGATGTCAAACCGTCGCTTGCTCAAAGTCGCCTACTTGTTGATGGTGAATATGTTATATCGGCGTGCATTTGCGCCTGATAAACATTTAAGTCAACAACTGATTGAGGAAGATTTTGGCTTGCTTCGCTTTGTATCGGATGTGCCAAACATCCCCGAAATCTACGAGGATAAATTACCGAAATTGAAGATTGAATTATGAGCTTTAAGCCGCCAAGACTCGTTCTGCTTCCCCCTGTGGTGTGGGAAGCAGAGATCTACAAACATAAATCTGCATCCTCTGCATTGGGGATGCAGATTTTACAGGCTTTCCATACCCAACACGTTGGCATCCCATACGCGGCTGCCTATGATTTAGCTCGGCTAGTCACACAAAATGATGCACAAACGTCCTCGTGGCAAAGCGTCATCACCCACCTTGATGGCGCATGGCGTGACATGATTTTTATACGTAATAAACAGCAAGGTGGGAATACTAAACACCAATTTACGAATACAGCATCCTTGCGTTTTTGGGTACATCGTATTGGACTACCGTTGGTTGCAATGGTATGTAGCCGAATAGGACAATCGGCGATCTGGAGCGATGATGATTCTTTATCGGTGGAATTCAATTATGCTGCTTATTGCATATCATTTGACGCTCACTTTACCCAATTGCTAACAGAAGAAGCCGAAGACCTCAAGAGTTTTTGGCGTGGTCGTGTTCTTAGCCTGATACATCTAACAGACATCAAGGCTACTCGTGAATCTAATCATCCACCGACCTCTAGTGTAACGGGCATCAAGAATGCTACCAACGAAGCCAATCATCTACCGACCTCTAGTGTGGTAGAAACCGCCATGATGCTCCGCGACCCTGTTTCCGTTTCAAAAGAACAAGAGACCAATCCGCCGCGCATCCGATTATCCCGCCCACGGGTGACGTTCAATCCTAAACGTCATGAGGCAGGTGTTCGCGGCGTGATATTTTCAAGGCGTGAGGAGGATGTTGGGCGTATGGTCAGTAGCGAGTGGTTATACGAGGAAGTTGTGCGCCTAGATCGATTGCTGAATACTGGATTTCTGGTCTATCGTCGTCCGCCAGTCCCAATTCAGATGCGTGACGCCCTTATCATTGCACTCTGCCCGCCACAGATTGCCAAAACACCGATAGGTGCTTTTGTTCGGAGTGTTTGGTTTGATTTTATAGCGCGGATAGCCGTGCTGCTCGCACGCAATGGGTTATCGCGGAGCGAATTACGCTGGGTAGAAGCGCTTTCAGAGACACATATTCGTAGTACAACCGCCGTGATTGGTCAAATTCCAGACTATTATCACCTCGAACAGCGTACTCCCAACACCGATATATCCGCCCGTGCGATCCTAGCCCGTGCACTTCATTGGTTGCCAGAACTCAGCGACCATCAAGCGCGTGGACTATCTGTGCAAACCGTAGAACCCGGATTATCGCTCAAAGCATGGTACAACAACGCGATTGCTCACCAATTAGAGGCTTTATATTGGGACAATACCCACGAAAAATCGCAACCCCAGCGTAAATTAACACCTACCCAAGTCATGCAAAAATGGGGGTATCATCTCCACAAGAAATTGGATATTGAACGCTATAGTGTTGTTCATGTGATGCACTTTATCCCAGCTGATATGGATATTACCGAGCAAGAGCAAATTTTCGACTACAACAAAGTAACTAGTATCAGTCGCACATTTTTACCCCAAACCATCACAGGGGAGGGCTGGGGATTCAGCAATTCATATAATCCAACAGCGGGTTTGGTTGTGCAACCGCTGGCTCAAGCAGCAGAGATTGCGGAACAGATGATTGCGTGTTGGACAACCAGCATGGTGGAGGCTCTACAAAATGGGTGAAAAAGTTTTAAATTTCGGCTCTGATTATAAACCTTTTGAGGTTTTGAGAGCTTTAGCCACCTGTCTTGAAAAACACCCTAAAGAGGGGAGAGACCTTTTCAACGCGATTTCAATCAAAATTACAGCGAGTAAAAGTGCCATAGAACCTGACTTGATAGGTTTAATTATTGGCCTGCCACTCGGGAAAATTAAATCATCATTGACCGAACTACAAAGTCAATTCAAAGCAATGCCACAACCTCTGGATGTTGATAAACCTGTGGATGGATATATTTCACTCATTGATGCGCTCCCGTTATTAGCGGTAGCGAGAAGGATTATTAATCCTAGTGAGGAAACCATTCGTTCCATGAACCTTATCAGCAATAAGGATTGGGAAAATGAACGATTACTCTATCTGCCACCGAGTGACCCTGAAACGGTTCAGAAAATTGCAAAACGGGCTAAAGAAATGCCCGTACAAGTCCGTTTTGCAATAGGGATTTTACCTGAATTGGCCGATGCAGACCCAACATATCGCTATTTAATGGCGTGGCTCAAAGATGATGAAGAGCGCCACTCATGGTTTGATTCACAATTTTACCCCGGCACAAAGGTGTTGCGCGTTATCCATTTCAACGGTTGCTATATCGCGGTCGATGAACAGAGTGTTCTATATAAGGAATCTATTGAAGCGCTCATAAGGATCACCCACGCTTGCCCTCAAGCTTTAAGCGCCGATATTCCCGACAAACCGAATGAGGGGTTCTGGTGGATACTTCTGCCGAGAATATCCGATAAAGTCACATGGTTTTATCTTGATGCAAAGGAATTTAGCGCGGGTTGGATTGATACGATTGAGCCATCTGATTCGCCTCCGCCACTGACCCCAAAACTTGAAATCATTAGGCTACATTCTGACCCAGCGGGATATGCAGAAATTCGTCAAAATGTCGAGCGTGCTGGATATCGACTACATCTGCGTAAGTCGAAGCATCTTCAGTTCGACACGTTGGAACTTGAGCGTTTAGAAGCCGAACTCTACTACTTGCAAGAAGAGGTTAATGTCTTACGTGATTTACAAGGGAGTTCACCACGGCTGTACCGCTTCAGCCATACCGATTTAGAGGCACTGGTTGAAACGCTCACTCAGTATGCCCCAGAATGTCTCAAACAGATTCTGTACGCTTTTCATGCCCCTACTAAAGATGGACTGATAAGCCATCACTACTTATTTCTCCGAGATGACATCCCCACCTTATTGGGTCAACACATTGATCGCTGGATAAGGAAGGCAACGCAGCCGGTGGAATTTTGGTTAGATCCGCGTTGGGCATCAATCTATCGGGATAACAATAATTCTGCGGTGTTTGTGCCAATAGGCATGGTTCTTGCACCAGATTTTCACAGTTGGGAAGTCAAGACCATGGATCAGTATCTTAGATTAGTAGCAGAAGATTGGTTTGAGATCACTAATGGTGCGCGAACCCTTCCAAAACATCCGTTATTTGTGTTCGAAGAAGATGGGACTGAGGGGGTTCAGGTGCGTATCCTCGACCTTGATGAATTCAAACCGATTTCTGATCCCATCATTGTGGGTTGGCAAAATGATGTCTTAAATGTGATTTACCATACCGACACCGTGAAAGAGTTCATTGAAACGATTTCTAATCAGCGACTGCGCCAACGTCACATAGCCGAGGCGACGGCTGAACTGGAAGCTGCACGCACGATGTTTGAACAACGTAGAATGGACATTATGAACCAGATGGATGAGGCCAGCAAAGCCTTATTATCGGATATCGCACATGTCCTTGATCAAGTACAAGAAGAGGCCGAAAAACTAATCGACAATGGCAAAGAAATGAATTCACGTCTAAACGCGATGGATCGACTTTTTGCTAAGGCCAGCCAAGATACCAATACCGCACAACGCATGGTGAATGAAACCCATGAGGAAATTACGACGTTAGAGAAGCGGGTTGAAACGCTTACCAATAGTGCAGATGATATTATCGCAAGGTCTCTGGCTAATCGCGCTGGGATTGTCGAACGGGTAGCTAAAGAGGTCTCACAACTCATCAAAATTCGCGAGCAAATCACGGTTGAACTGGAAAGACTGATGTCATCATGAGCGAACTCGCTAATAAAAGTCAAAAAAGCTTGAAGCGCCTCCAGAATAGCATCACCCAATTAAAACAAGTCTCAGCGACATGGCCGCGGGATATAGAGCAACAAATGCCGCCAGCGCGGAGATGGCTGAATACACGCATGGAACAGGGCAAGGAAGTCAGCGCCTCATTGACTGGGGAGCTAGGCGAACTCTCTGACAACCAAGTTTATAAACACCTCACCCTCTATCGTGTCGCGTTTTTCAGGGTTATCGGATACCGTTTCATGACACGCATTTTGGCATTGCGCGTCTTGGCGATTCGTATCTGGCGTGTCAAATGGATTATTTTAGGCACTACAGTCGCGCTTATTATCATTGTGATTTTAATCCGGGAACTTCCAAACATTGTTCGGTTCTTCCAAAATTTATTTCCGCCCGAATCCCCTACACCTTAGGCCTACAGCTATGACAACTCCTTTTACCGGTCTCTCTCCTGAGCGTTTATCCGCCCAATCTCCGCATAAAGCTGGGCGTCGTTTGCGTATCATACGCCGTTTGAGCTTATTCGGCCTTATATTGCTCACACTGGGAACCATTGTATTCCTCATCGGTAGACGCATATTACCCACAACAGGGGTGTTTGAGCCAATTTATAGGCTGCATGATGCAATTTATTTGACACTAAAGGGACATTTGTGGACACGCATCATGCCCGAAGGGTTTTGGGTGTGGTTTGTCATTGGCGCTCTTACACTCATACTTGTGACTTCTTGGCTGACAGACCGTTCATTAATTGTAGGGTGGCATCATCGCTTATTGCGCTTTATCTTGCCAAACCCTGTATTTAGCCCGCTACTCTTACGCACTGCAAAATGGCTACCTGCTCCGCTTTTCCCCTATCGCCTTGCAGTAGAAATAAGTTATAGCCTGTGGCTGGAGGCGCTGATTGAGGTCTGTGCCAAAACCACGGTTGGTGCTACAAAGCCAAAAGTTATGAATGGGGTTTTGGGACGTTGGGAAACGATGGTGCAATTGAACGTTTATCGTCCGTGGGCAGATCCAAAGATCATCGACGAATGGGCGGCACATCATTTAATGTTGATAAATGTGTTGTGTGGTCCCGATGCGCTGCCTCGACACTTAAAGATGCTCAAACACATACGCACAGATGTGAATAAGTTGTCAGATAGTACAAAGCCGTCAGATTCGCTCAAAATTTGGTGGACAGTGCAACGTTTGATATATGCGCTAAAGGAAAGCGAAGGTAATATACAAGCGTCAGATGTACGAAATGCGCTGGCAGAATCTGAACTGCGTTTACGCCGCCAAATCCAGATGCTTGACCAGCTTGGTCATCACTTGCAACGTAGTCTATCGGTTGAGCGGGTAGATAATGTCAACCGTAATCTGCGTGTTCCCGTATTAGGAGGTATTAATACCGATTTTCTTAGTCATCACGATTTCCGTGTGTGGTTAGATTTCTCGGTATGGGTTGCGGCGTTACTCGATATGCCTACGCTGGCGAGTGAGTCTTTTGAAGCTTGGCAATCATTAAGTATTTTAGTCGGCGCACTATCCGAACAACTGCCGCCAGAAGCAGCCGGTCTTAAAGATTGGCTAACACCATCGCCTCAATCTGATTACCCGTTGATTCATCAGACCCATATTCGTCATTTGTTACGTCAGATGATGCATCAAAAACATGTCGCTAACAAAGCGGCTTGGCAATCTGAATTAGAACAAGAAAACGGCTGGGTGAAGTCGATTGAGTTCGACATAGACGCCTTGATTGTTGATGCTAGCTTAGGATTGCCGGGACAAAACCCATGATGCCATCATCTGATCCACGCAGTCTGCTTAATCATCAACGCCGTAGATTTCAACGCATCTTACAAACGCTCAGTTTTCGCCGCCGCCTTGATATTGTTATCTTGTTGAGCATCGTTGCGGCCATCATTATTCTGGCGATAGTTGGGGCGACATGGGGTGCATTTCTAAACACGGCTGGGGTATTTGATGGCGGGTTATTGGTGCCGATAACCGATGAGCGTAAGTTCATGAATATCGAAGATTATGTGAGTGCTGCGGATTCGCCGACCCCCCTGCTAGATGCGGTCATCACTCCAGACGGCCTATTGAATATCGCACAAGATGGCACGATTCTACATCGCTACAGCCAAGACCTCGGCCTATGGTTCACAGAAACCGCCTTTTCGCCAGATGACCCGATGGGGAGAAATTTTCGAATTCTACGGGCGGGATGTGGCAATCGCATAGATACGGCAATCCCTTGTACGGATGCTGGAACGCTTTGGGCAGTTGCCGACGATGGCAGCCTCGCTCGGCGTGAGGCCAATGGGCATTGGTCGATTTTAGTTTCTAATACACACTGGCTAGATTCAGATGAGATAGCTGTTCCCACTGAAGCCCTTACCAGCGCGGCAGTGTCTGAAAATATGGAATGGGTTATGTTGGGGACAGCACAACATGGCCTCGGTTTATACAACACCCTGCAACGCCGCTGGGTCGATATTCGCGCAAACACGACGGCTTTTGAAAATATTGAGGTCACACAAATCGTTTGGTCGCAATCGACTGGGCGTTTTTGGATGACAAGCGATGACAATCAATTGATGGCTTTTGACCCCAATCAATCTAGCCGACTGCAACCTATTGTACATACGCTCGGGACATTGATCGATTTAGATGTCGATTTAGATGGCGCGATATGGGTATTGGGTGTTGGTGATTGCGTTGATGCTGGTAGCCAATGTATTCGATTAGCAAAGGCAGAACGAGGGCAAACTACGCTAACAGTTGTGTTGGATGAGCAAAATCACTACCCTCAAGCGGCACTAGACCGGCTTTATTATGCCTCACAATCTGGTGACAAATTATTCCTCGCGGGGGAAGGTGGTGTTTTTATCTATGACAAAATACGACATGGTTGGTCGCGCCCATTTTCAGAGCAAATCATCGGCGTATTATCCCTCGATAATGGTGAATTTTATTTTGCCACACGGCAATCTATAGGGTATGCCCGAGGTAATGGGACTGTTACGCTGTTTGATGGGTATCCTTTAAGAGAGAATATCAAAACCATCGTGCAGCGTGGTGAAGATATCCTGATTTTTGGTGTTGATGGAAATCTGGCTCAGTTCATGCCGAGCAATAATCTGTATCGGGTTATTTCTGAACGAGTCGGCACAACCCTAAACCCAGAGCGCATAGCTCAGTCGGTACGCCTGACCGAGACTCAAGCCCTGCTCATCAGCCCAGAAGGTCTCACGGTTTATGATGCGGCTGCAATGACTTTCCTTTATGAAGCCCTAGCTGACACGGTTGATTCATGGGTTATAGCGCCTTCAACTCAATGGGTTACGAGTGGAAATGTGCTATATGCCTTAGTCGAAGTCAGTAGTGGGACAGACATTTACCATTTCAATATCACAGAAATACTCTCAAAAGGTGGTAGTGGCGCGTTCTTCCTCAATCTCGAACCAACACATACCGTTAATCGCTCACATACAGTGAAACAAGCGTGGCCGTGGGAAACCAATCAATTGGGGATATTGCTTTCGGATGGTGAAATTCACTATTTCAGCCCCGATTCCTCGGTTAATCCAATCGTATGGGGAGATACCCGTGCTATTGATAACAACTTTGTGGACATTGCTAATCTCAATGGTGGGGTGACTGTTGCATACGATAATCGCCTACAGACCTATACCTTTGGCAATCGAACTTGGGAAGATGCGACCCAGTTAGGGCTTGCCTCTGGTGAACGAATCGCTCAGATAACCGCTTTAGGCAATCGCTTATTGATTCGTACCGCTGAAGGTCGCTTAATTGAGTCAGACCGCACGGTTCAAATCGGGCAAGTTGAACGGTTAAACATCACCGATGCTCAGTTTACCGATGCTTTATTCGACGGCGGAAATTATCTCTATTTGGCCGGCGCGGGCGTCATCCATCAGATTGATCTCAATGAGCGTCGTGTGACAGAGACGTGGCGCGTCGGGGGCGGGGATGTAGCACTTAAGGGCCTATATCAAAATCTCCCCATCTCGCAAGCAGATGAACAAGTTTGGATAGGTGATAACCCGATAGAACGTTCGCTAGGCGATGTTTTGACCACTTCGGTGAGTGACGGGCGTATATTGACTGTGCGTGAACATACAGCGGGACGTTTTATCGCTGTTCACGACCCAACTCAATCTCAAGAAACATCATGCTATTTCTTGACCCCCTCGGCACCGGACGTCAATAAGGTTTTTGACGCTCAACGGATCAACGACACATTGATTGTCACCGCAACCGATGATGGACTATGGTTATATCACACGACGGGGCGGACATGGCGACCTATCAATGTCGGATCTGGCGCGAATCCAGAGCGTATCCACCAAATTGGCACATGGTTGATTTTGGAATCAAATGTCCCCAATGGAAATGGTAGCCTACGTTTCATCGACCTTTCGACATGGGGTGACATCGATTCATGTAAATCGACCTCGATTTCATTGTCCCCAGATACGGTTGTAGCAATCACTGGCTACGCAGCCGTGAATGAATCTGCGGCGCGGGTAGCATGGATAAATGCCGACGACGGGGTGTTGGAAGAATGGGTCAACGGGACATCTCGCGTTGTACTGGGAGCCACTACTACTGCGCCAGCGATGAGCAATCTGCGCCATATCTTCCCGCCCACATCAACATCTGGGGCGATATTAGCCACCACCAACTCTGAATTATGGCGTTACGACTTATCGCAGCGCACATGGCAAGAAATCGACCTTAGACTCTCTAGCCCTGCTTCTCCTGTGACAGATATCGTGGTCTTGAATGAACAGGTCACCGCTACCTTAGCCGATGAGACAACGGCTACGGGCAGTTTTAACGGGACTGACTCACGTGTCACGCTTGCGAGATTGCCTCATGTAACCGATATGGGGCAGTTGGATGCGACTAAATGGGTTGACCTTCAGGATCGAGGTGAGGAGCGCTGGACAGCCGTTCAAACGAATGCGATTTTCTACTATACGCCAGCCGATCATCGTTGGGAGCGAATCGTATTGGGCGGGGTGGATGCCGAGTGGGCATTCGAACGTGTCCCATTCGGGGATAGCTCACTGGGGATATTAATTGACGCTGATGGCAAACGTTGGAAAATCGCAACTGAATTAGGCGAATATCCGACGCGCTTTATTGAGTTCGCGCTCACCGATACCGATATTGAAACCGCCCTGACATCTGAAGGGGATGTTATCCGCTTAACGGCCAAATCAGAGGTTATCCGATGTGAGCAGACCTCCAACACTTACGCCTGTACGACGCTTTATCAACCGTTTTTAATTAACCCTGCGGACGTGATTCGGGCGGTCAATATTGGAAATATCACCTTATTTGAGACCCCTTCAGTGTTACGCGCCTATTCTAACGAGACCCATGCAGAGGAAATTCTAAGCAGTGAAATCGCAAGCTTTTCTGCCATCTCACAATCCCAGCGCGTTAGCGACGGGATAATTTTATATAGCAGTACGCGCAGCCAAGCGCTGATTATCAATGACAGTTTTGATGTCCGGCTGGTGTCTGATGTCAGCATGTGGCGCGAAGATAACGCAGGTCTTCATTGGTTGCGTGTTGCCGGGGAATGGCAATGGGTGGATGTGGCCGACACCTCAGTGAATTCACCGATCTTTAGACCATCAAGTGTAACACGCGGCAATATTGTCATCCTCCAAGGCGCAGAGCCAACTGCTTATAATTCAACTGGACGGCTCTTTCGTTGGGATATGAACCAAAAGACAATGAGTGCAGAAGCACTCATGTTGCCCCCGACGATCAATCCCGCCATGATAGACAGTGCTTTGCGCATGGATAGCAGTTTGTGGTGGATTTTACTCAACGATGGGACGACGGTAGCGGTTATACAAGAACAATGCGTCAGTGATATTGCCTTATATCCAATAACCACTCAACAGGCTAATTTTGCCAGTACAGCAACGGCTGTTGCTGCCACTGAAGCCGCTCGCCCAATGCCAACACCCACCCCTATACCTGTGATTGTGACACCTACAGAGACGCTAACCCCTATACCAACCGATATACTTACGCTGACGCCCGTTGATACACCAACCCCTATTCCCACCGCAACATGGACGCCTTCCCTTACTTCTATCCCCACCGCAACTTATACGCCAACTCAAATACCGAGCGCCACGCCGATTCTGTGCTTGTATCCCTTAACACAAGCCGCCACTAGCGCAAGTACACCGGTTTCGGCGCGTCTGAATGGGAATGAAATCCAGTGGATAATGGACGATGGCCGGTTTGTTGTTGTGACATTAAATGGTGTGAGCTTGACCGTCACCGAGGGAAATGATGCTACGCTTGTCCCTCCAACCTCTACCGTAGATGATTGGGGCGCTCTACAAGGATTTATCCAACCCCTCATCGCAGATGGACAGCTTGCTTATAATCCAGTCATGCGTTTGGACAACAACGGGCGCTTAAAGGCTGTTCGCCCAAATAACCAAAATTCTGATTTGAGCGATGTACAAGCAGCGTTCCGTATCGACTTCCAATTACCTAATGAATTATCAGTAGGATGGTTGCGCTGGGATAGGACGTCTGGGGAATTTATTGTACAGACCACCAGTGGTTCACAGAATTATTCTCCCACTGATTTTATTACGAATGGCCGACTGCTATTTGAGCCGTTTGAAGCCGTTTTAAGGGTTGGCTCAGGACAAGTATTAATTGCCAATGCCGCCGGTATTTGGTCTTATCCTAATCTCGGCTTGTCTGCCAGCGATCCCGTGCAATTTGCACCTGTTGCGCTAACCACACCCAGTATCACACCTATTGGGTTTCTGGATTCTGGAAATAGTATCGAATGGAACGGCGGCACATTAATTATTAGCCCCGCCGGAACTCGTAGCTTTACGCTTGATGACGTAACCTTGAGCGAAGATATAGCGAATCGAACCGTGAGTGGGACGGTTCTCATCAACGCACAACCCCAAAATGCTTTCAGTCCCCGCGGATTCATCTGGGATGAGCGCCGTTCTGTCGCTTATAATGACCAGACTGTGCTACTACAGTCTTCGGCTGGGATTGGGTCAGCTACAAGTCTGACTGGATTTGATGCCACCCCAAATGGCGTAGCACAACAATCCGCTTGGTTACAAAATCTTGATAGGGCTATTTATCTTCAAGATGGGGCAACGTGGCTTGAGCAAAACGGCGCGACTCAATGGAACATAGTCACACCCTCACCATTGGATAATCGTCCGCTTTTAAGCCACCCCTTGAGCGACTGGCAACTGACCAACGGACAACTTCAAATCACGATCTCTGGAACGCCATACGGGTTCGGGTTAGTGCCTCGTGGTTTAGGATTCAGCAGTGACCAACTCATCGCCGCAGGGTTAGATAAATCGCAATTTGTCACCATAACCGACGCCTTTACCGAAATGCGTCGATTTACTGATACCTTCGGCGCTCATGCCAATGCGCGTAGTGCGTCATTGGATTATGACCGCATTGAACGTTACGTCGATGCTAGCGGGACATCCCAATTATACGGCTATGATAGGGTTGGCGGGGTATTTGAATGGGATGGCATAGCGTTCATCCCCTCAACCATTAATCCAGAAATCACGCGCCTGCTGGTTGATACACCGCGCTTGCGTTTCCGTCTTGATAAACGACGCTTTATCAAAGAATTTATGTTAGACCCAACCGCGCTGACCTCTGGTGGGTGGGCGCAATATAACTTAGTCGATGGGCGTTTGCCTTTCGATGTAGTCACTGGTGTGACTGCGCTTAATGGCATCTGGTATATCGGTACTGAAATGGGGTTATTCACCTATCCGGTCAACAGCGGTTTTGAGTTATCTCAAACCCAGCGCGCCTTTGATTTACGTCGCACGACCAATGATCCCATCGCCGCTGTTACGCTTTTGGGCGTCCCATTGACTGCGCCCCAAATTATCGTGGTTGAAGGGGCGACAGGGCTTTGTCTTGAAGGGACGAATAGCGGCCTTGCTGCTTGTACACTCCCCGATCCATTTGACCAATTTTTGCTATTTGAGACTCCCCTATGGCGTTGGACAGTCGATGATGGTGTATTGACCGGCCTGTATAAGGAATCCAATGGCGGGTTAATTCCAGACAGGATAACGCTACAAAATAGACAGTGGCCGCATGACAAAATTGAGGCTGCGGTCTCTTGCGAAGGGCGGATGCTCACATTATGGTCTAGTCGCTGGGTTAGCCTACATACGCGCAATACGCCAAGCATCACGGACTCTCAATCAAACACCCACTTTGATACACCACTGAGTGAACTAACCTGTCTAGCGGCAACCATTCCTTTTGTAGATACCATTGTGAATTCTGGCACGCTTATGCGAGATGCTACCAATGGCCTTTGGCGTTTGGGGAATGGTGTATGGCAAGCTGTTCAAAATGGCACGGAACGGGATCGACTTGAAGAAGTTTTAGAAAATCCGCCGACTTTGTATGGCAATCGTTTCCGTCTATCGCAGTATCCCTCACAAACTGGCGGGGCATTGTATAACAACAGTGTGCGTGGTTGGATTCCTATCGAATGGCGATTTAACGACATTACTGAAACCTACACCCTTACACACCACATCTGGACAACCCTTACGGCCTCAATAGGTGGTATATGGGTTGCTACGCCAAATGGTGTGATTGATGTGTCGCTTAATCCTGATGTAACGTTTGACCTCAACGCCTCTCGTATCATTGACCTGCCTGATTCGGACTGCATGGTGACTGATATGAATCCATCGGGTGTGTTGCGGTGCAATAATAATTCAAGCGCTGTATGGTCTGGTGATCTCACCACCGGTCAAGATACAGGGGTATTTGCTACGTCTATCTCGGCCTCGACTGACCCATTCGCATCGGCGACGCTCATTCCAGATGATGGGATGTGGTCATGGGAGATGGTTGATCGTGTGGGGGGCAGTCCCGGACGTTTAGTTGGGACGTTTAATCAAGAGCCTCTTGTGCTTTCGGTAGGTCAATTTAGCTGGGATGCCTTAACTGCGCTCGCATTTGTAGAACCCAAAGTCCTCGACCTGACCTCCTCAGCGGCTGGGTGGTATCGGGTTGCGAATGCACAAACGCGGCTAGATCAATGGGATCGTTCGCCTAATCATTCTGATGCCAGAAGTTACACTGAGGTCACAACCACATGGGATGGAACAGCGACTGCTCTATGCCTATCCGCACAAGACGAGGTGTTAATCATCAGACCGGGCGACTCTGAGACCGTCGGGAGCGCATGTAATGAGTGGTTGGGGAGCGATGATTTATGGCGATACGAGGGGACTCCTTCTGATGGGGTGATGATTCGCAATACCCGTGGGGTCGGCGGAGCAGCACTCCGAACGCTTATTAATGGCGCTTTCAATGATGACGTGATATTGGGCGTCCCATTACCCTATCCCACGTCCGATGGCATGGCCTATGCCCTCCCATCAGCGGCTGGTGTGGTGATCTTCAATGCCGGTTTTAGTCAAAAACAATTGCTCCATGTTGGTCCATTTCCGGGCATTATCGGGGAAGACCTACCACGCGCATTGATTATTCTACCCGATGGCACACCTGGTTATATTGCCAGTGATGGCGCATATACGCTTGACGAGCGCCGTCAACGCGCCCTACCCCTAGACTGGGGAACTGAATCGCTCTTAGCAGATGATGCTCAATACGATGCATTTGGTGCGTTGCGATTGCGCCTTATCGGTACAGATCAAACACAATGGGCTGCTGTCGAATCCGGGCGCGTTCTGGGTATGAATTTACTCATTGACATCAGCCAAGTCGATAAAGCTATTGAGCGTCGCAGCCAATGGGGATTGACCTCCCGCACCGCGCTTCTCACGTTAGAGCAAGAAACAGTCACACTGTCTGTGCCAGATGCTCCTAATCGGTATGTCGGACATCTGCCGGTTGGAACAAAAGTGCGTGAGATTGTACAGATGGGCGATACGGTGGTCTTAATCGGCACAACCGATATCTGGGTGATTGACCTCAACCCAGCGTTACTTGCCATTTTCTCTGAGCCGTCCGTAGTCACCGTCCCTAATACCACGCCTTTAGCGCCTACTGTGGCGCTTCTGACCCCGACTCCGCCATTCACTTCTCAACAATGTTTTGGTGGAGCCGCCGATATGCGTCTGGTCGAGGCCGCCAATATCCAGACTGAAAATGCAGAGCGCTTCGGCTATGATTTCAATACCACGCTCACACTCGTCGCTGGGGGTGAAAATGCGCTTATAAGCCTGACTGGTGAAGGTCAATATGACGGAGACTTTAATAATCTCGCGTTTGAGGTTGATGTTGATGGCGAACTGCAATTGCAGGGCCAAACCAATCGCTTCAATATGCAATTACGCTTGGTTGATAATTATGTCTACCTCCGAGTTGAAGCCCCTGAATTGGGGCAAACACTTGGATGGTATCGCATCCAGATTGAAGATGTTCTCGGCACGCTCCCATTTTTCGGGGGCTTATCAGAGGGTGAAATGCCTCCAATAGAGATCACAGATGAGCAGCGTGAAGAAATACCTTATATCTTCTCACTCTTTGATATTGATGGGTTCACCGTCTCATCACGTACCACCGATAACGTTCGAGGCGTCCATACCTATTGCTTCGACATCAAACTCTTGGAGTTTTTCGAGTCGGCTTCGTTTATTGAAGGTCTAAAGTCTTCAATTGGACTTGTCGGTGATTTGGTAGGGATTCCCGGTTTTGACCCTGCTTTCATCCAAGAAGGTATCAAACAGATTCGGGCATATATCCCGACGTTCGCTCTGGTGATTAATCAAGAGATTGATCAGTCTAGCCAATTTAATGTTGGGTATAGGATTGACCTCAGCACTGACCTCGTAGACCCTTCACTTGATGCAACGGCGACGATGAGAAGTGTCACGGTCATTCAACTGAAAAATCATGGGCAGCCCATTGTAGTGGAGTCGCCAACGACCTTCGAGGATATCGCCACTCTCGCAGAAATCATCCCATCACCATGAGGTAAATCACTGTGGCTATTGCGTTGTGCTTATGTTATGCCTCACACCCAGATGATACCGAAACCAATACTTTTCTGGCGCGGCTGCGCGAGGTCTTGATTGCAGATTACCTAGGCTTAAGGGAGATTGAATATACGATTGGTAAATCACCTAAGACCAAGATAGCAGAGTTCGGGCCGAACCATGTTATCTTCGTCATTAGCAATCGCGCTTTTGCTCATAAAGACTGTCTGATTGACCTCGAATATGCCTCGGAAGAATCTAATGGTGTGAACCTCATCCCAATCAGTTGGAAGGGGATAAGCCTAGCTGAAACCGAAGAATTTTACACACAAAGCATTTCTACGGGCTGGGAAGACTATAAGACGCGCTTGATAACCCTGCAAGAGAAAATAAGCGCACTGAATTGGGTTGGCTTTGATCAATATCTAAAGGCTGAAAAAACTGATAGTGAAGGGGTATTTGCCCGTCAATTTCGTCGCCTAACAGAAGCTATTCAAGACCAGACTTCAACTTATCATTTCATGATTTCATACAATCGAATGAATACGTCTTTTACTAAGGCCATCAAACAGGCATTAGAGTCACCTAATAACCTGAGTCAGACTCGTTATGATGTGTGGTTTGATGCTGATGATATTCGGCCTGCTGAACCATGGCTCAAGGCGATTTTTCGCGGCATTGAGGCGTCGGATACGGTGTTATTGTTTGTTAGTAATAGCTGGCTTGGTTCTTACAACTGTCATGTGGAATATGAACATGCCCTGAAAATGGGCAAATATATCATCCCCATAGAGATACAAGAGACAAACCCTGTGGATAGCAAAGCACAAACGGACTGGTATCTTCCCAACGTCGAGCAGGGGTATCGATATATGCTCACCCGAGAAGGGTGGGAAAATCAAACTGATTCTAGTAAACTCGAGTTAATCATAAAAAAATTGGCGAAATTACGGAAATTTTATGATCCTATTAAAGTTTCGCAGACATTAACAGCATCAATTTACCAATCATCTGACTCTACGTTTACAAATAATCAGCGTGAATTTGAAGACTTAATCGACAGAATACGTGACCGACATGAAAAACTCGCACATCTGACATCCAAACATACCCGGCTGTTGATTCGCGCCCAAAAACGACCCAAAGAACGCGATTTACTCACGCGCAAAGAGTTAGCATCAGTCCGACAATGGGTGCGTGAAAGCGATAAACGAAAAAATCAGCCCCCGCAAGTCGTCGATATACAACTTGATTTCATACGCCTCAGTTCAACCCAATTGTGGTGGCAAAATGCGGCTGTTACAGCGGTTGTTTCGATCATTCTACTGGTGATGTTAGGGATTTTTCTTGCCGGTCAAAGTGCGTTATCAAATCAGGCGCTAGAGGCGCAGCGTGCCATTAATCTAGAGATAGATCGGTCTCTACAAACACTGGCTCAATTAAACCGCCAAACTGAATACCCAGTGGGGCAAAAACCTGATGAGTTATTACAGGTCGGTGACAGTGTTTGGGTGACAGATGAGACCGATGGTTCTTTGAATCGATTGCCTATCAATGGTGATACACCTCCAGCAGCCCTCGAATTAAGCGGGGGGCTGAAAAATCTCCAATATTATCAGGGCTACGTGTGGGTATATGGTCAAACCGAGGCGTTGCTGTATCGTGTTGATACGATGACGAACACCGTTGAGTCGATAAAGCTACCTGCGGCCGCTCATACTATTATTGGGGCTGGGGAGAGAATTTGGGTTCTCTCGAATGTTGATCATGTCTTGTACCAGATTAACGCAACAGTCGCCCCCTTGAATATAGAACGCGAAATTCCAATTGGACAAGACGATGTGAGTTTAGTGGCTGGCGGCAGATATGTCTGGTTACATAATAAAAATCAAGGCATATTAACGCGCTTCGATGCTAATAGCGCCGAGCAACAAGTCTATAATGGGTTTTTAAACAGCACTAAATTCTTATATCAAGCTGGCGACTTATGGTTTATCCGAGACCAGTTCCTAATCCGCATTGATTTTGAAAGCGGTCAAGTCGGTGCTATCAGTGAGGTACTTGTCGCGGTAGATGTCGATATATCTGTTGACGCGGGCGATGTGTATGCAGTTAGTGCAGATAAAACAACATTGCTTCACTTTGACCGTGAAACTTTACATGTTCAGTCTCAATATCAAGTAACCAGCGAAATCAGACGCTGGTATAACACACCTGATCATCTCTGGATATTCACCGCGACGAGTGAAGCATTCATATTTGATAAGGCACAGAAAACACTGGTCACAACACAGCTCATTCAGGGCAACCAAGAGCCATCTATACCTCTCAGTGATGGGACAAACTTATGGATTACACCCAATAAACAAGGGACGAGCTATGTTTTCGATAGCACCGATGGCACACTCTATCGACAATTCCAATTGTGTTCAGAGGTTAGTACGCCGGTTTTTGACGGCGCACAAATGTGGTTTGGCTGCCCTACGCAACAGCGGGTTATCTCTTTGCCTGCTCACCTCGCCTTCTTTGGAGAGCGCACCTCGTTGGAAGATGAGAGGCAACATCAACCTATTCTCATCGACCGCTGGTTATGGATGATCCAAGAACAAACCGGACGCTTACTTATTTACGATACGGTGCAAGATCAGCTTGTGTCTGAGGTTATCTTAACTCCCGGCCTTGTCCCATTGGTAGAAGATGGGGAATATTTATGGACGGGGGTTGCATCCACGGGGCAGGTCATCCGGATTTCACCGAACGAATTTAGCCTAAATGCTCCTCAAGAGACTTATATTCAAACGGTAGATTTAGGGCGATCATTTGCCACGATAGACGTATTCGAACGTTATATCTGGCTGCGTCATAATGACCCACGTCCCGGCATTAAACTCAGCGTGATTGACCGTGATGCGGTCAGTATCACGCGCCGAGTTCAAGATAGTGAGCTAGGAATCGGAATTTGGGGCGCAATCACTTATAACAACGAGGTATGGGCGGTAGGGGCAACGGGATCCGCAGGTTTTTTGATCCGTATGACCGCCAGTGGCGAGATATTAGAAGAAATTGACATCCCAGACACCCTTTACTCTGCTTGGAACATTATCCCCATAGGCGATACGCTGTGGTTGAATGTGGTTGTTCCACGAGCCGATGAAGTCATTACCGTCCTATTTGGGCTGATGGGCGATTCTGAAGCCCTGCGAGAGATGCAAGAAGGAGGGTTATTCTCCGTTCGAGGGTATATTCCCTCCACACAAACATGGCGCTCTGAGCAGTGGCGAGTGCCAACCACGGTGTCTAATCCAATTGAAGATGATGTTTGGATATGGTTCAGCATATTAGGGACACCGCCCGCGTTCACTGACGCAGAGGTGGGGTCAGAATCTGGCGAAATAGCGCTGAATATCACGACAGGTGAAGTCGTCTCATTCATAGACCGTTGTAATCAGACTACTAATACTGGAGAGATTCGTTATGGCATGAGCAGTGCGCCGATGCGCCATGGAGATTTTATCTATGCGGGATGTTATGATGAAAGCAATGAATTTGTTGTATATGACATCAAAACAAAAATGCTTCATCGCATATATGATGATTTGGGGCGACGGCCACGCCCTAGTATCCATGCTGAGGGACAAGTTTGGGTTGTTTTTGAAGCCACCAACACACTCGCAGTATTTGATGAGGCAACCGGAGAACTCATTAGCCAACTCTCTGTTGATGAAGGGCCTAGTATTCCTCTCATACAAGACGGGTTTGCGTGGATTTATCATAGTTTATCAGACACGCTTCAGCGTATCACGATAGTTTCGCGTTAAATTTCAACATGATAAATCAAAATATTTGGTAACTACTCAGTAGTGCAAATGTAGCATAAACAAGAAGACTCTGGATAGAATATAGGCATGAATGAAAAACGAGACACCTCACCCTTAGAAGAGTTGGACAGAGCGGGCTTGAT
>Ga0163154_10003403_pt1 | contig 22113 bp, 14 predicted proteins | sample OliLakLV19MP9P1_FD_148649 | JGI IMG/M metagenome (GOLD analysis project Ga0163154, IMG submission 148649) | Freshwater microbial mat bacterial communities from Lake Vanda, McMurdo Dry Valleys, Antarctica - Oligotrophic Lake LV.19.MP9.P1 | ecosystem: Environmental > Aquatic > Freshwater > Lake >... | reverse complement strand
ATCGCTGCCAGCTTCGCATCGTTTGCTCCCGAGTTTTACGTGCCCATACGATATGCCACTGGATGGTGTTTGAAATGCATCGACGGCATGTTCAGCGCGCCGATCAAGGCCGCCGGCTTAGATCACACGCGAAAAACTCTGCGGGGGTTGCGCCACCGCGCGGCAGATAGGCGTCAAAGGTCACTGCGACCAGACGCATCAGCTGGAAAGATCGGGACAGGCATCATTCTGGGCATCTTCAGTGCCTGTCCCGATCTTCTGCGTTTTATTACAACCAGCAAAATGCCAATGTGCCGGACAAGATGCACTTTGAATTGCTGCCGGGACACGCCAACTTTGTTCGGCCTAATGGCAGAAAGTTCTATTTACATCAGCGCCTTGCTGACTTGGAATTGCGCTGGAAGGAGCACCCAGACGCGTCAACAGTTACCGATAAGCAACGTGTTCGCGTTGCGCTGGTAAAGACGGGAAAGCAATTTGTCTTCCATATCAACTTCGAGAATCTGACACCGCAGGAGTTACACCTCTTGTTAGTCGCATTAGAGCCCGCAGCAGATTTTCGCCATCGCATCGGCCTAGGCAAGCCCTTAGGCCTAGGAAAAGTTCGTATCCAAGTTCTGGGGCTTCAGACTCAGGATCGAAGTCAGCGCTATCAAATGAACAGCGATGTCGGGGAATGCTACCGCTGCGCAAGCATCCCGCAGCACCAACCCACATCGAAGAAAACGAACGAGTTGCTGCAGCAAATCTTGGGGGCAGCAGTCCAAACAGACCTTCAAGCGGTAATCGCTTCCTTAATTGAGGGGGATGGCTTAATTGATCAAAATTCCCTGAAAATTTTGTGCTTGATCGGTAACCCAAGCTTGATTGAAGCAGCGCCCACAGTCTATCCGCGAACGGCGCAACAGCTTGGACATTGGCAGCGACGGGACAACAGGAGCGCAAACGAGGAACTGTTTAGATGGTTTCAAGCAAACAACGGTACGACCAGCCCAGCTAAACAGCAGCTACCAAAAATCGACCCGGAAAATTTCCCGCCGTCGCTTCAGACAGAAGTTTAAAGGCTTTACGCCAGTGTTTTTGACGCATTGATCATGCTCCCCCAAGCCCAAACCCTAGACTTTGAAGTGCTGCGCCCGCTGCATTTGCCGCTGTTCCCAGAGGCGCAGCTGACCGCGTGGCTGCGCTCTTTGATTGGCGCGCAGGGCGCGGTGGGTTTTGAGGGCTTGTGGCTGGAATGTGCGCGCGGTGGCCTGCGGGACTTGCCGCGCCAACTTTCCCTGATGGCGGTATAGGGTGCGCGCCATCAGGCGGAGGTAGCGGTCCTCGATCTCGCCGTACGGATTGCGATTGGCGGCAAAGTACACACCGGACGCAACAGTGTCGGCAAGTTGCAACGCGGCCAACTGCTCATGGTTGACGGCGCGGATCAGAGTTGGATCTATGACGCTCCAGTCAACATGGCCACCATTGGCCTCGGTACCATCGCGCAAGCGCCTCAAGTAATCGCAAAGGTGCTCGTAGGACATCGCGCTGCGATTGGAATAGATCAACTCGACGCGCCCGTCACCAGCACCCGCCCGGCGGAGATCGCGGCAGAGCCAGGACACACGCTCGACCAACAATCGGCTGGCATATCGATACAACGAGAACGCTTGCAGTTGGAACGGCAGCGGATCGGCAATCGACGGCTTATGGATCAGCACGCTGACGGTACGAGCCGTCGCATTCCCAATCAGCCGCGCCAGCGGCACCCGGTGCTCGTGTTTCAAGTTCCGAAAGTGCAAGGCATGCTTGACAGGCTTTTTTTAACAGCTCACGCGCGGTCTTCGCCAGTTGCACCGCCTGGAGATCATTTTCCTTCCGAAACACCAACGCTGAGAGCACGAACCAACGAGAGCTGCCCTGTTCATCAGGGAGGAACTTGAAACCCTCGCACCCCGACTCGTCAATGTAGGCAACAAAGCTGCAGGTCATGTCGATTCGATGCGATCATTTTGGTGGATCCTCAAGGGCCGCTCCTGATCCCCCATATCAGAGTAGGCCAGTGCCGCAACGGCTGGTTTTCTCGCGGTCGATCCAGGCGTCGCGCGCGTGCGGCAGCACTTCCACCGCGCCGCCATTCAGCCGCAGGCCATTTGGCGGTGGTGTGAGCCACTAAACGCGCCGCCCGCCGCCCCACCTCATCCAACAAAAGTCCCGTGAAAACCGAGCGGCATGGCGCGGTCAAGCCAGGCTTGCGCGATGGGGCCGTCGGCTAGGCGGTCTAGGTCCATCAAGACCAGTCCAGTGCGGGCTTTTTTGGTGTTGAAGACGGTGCCGAGGGTGTAGCGTTTGCCGGCAATGGGGACGTAAAGCTGCTCTTCCACGATGTGGTTGGCGCCGAAGTCGAAGTGGCCGAGTGGCTTGCCGTTGGCGTCCAAACTGAGCACGGCGCTCATTCCCTCGTGTGCGTTTTCGGCGCGGTCTTGAAGCAGGATCATGGGCGATTTTTGGCCGAGCCGGGTTGGGATGGGGAACTCGACGCGGGCGATGCCGGTTCGCTTCAGTTGGGCTTCCTTGGCGCCGCGTTTTAGGGTGATCTCGACCCAGTTTGAGGAAAACTTGGGGCCTGGGGCGATGCTGCCGTTGACGTAGTTGCGCATGGGCGATATGAATCCCGCATCGCTGTCGTACCAGCAGGCGCGCAGGCTAAGCGCGCCGTCGGCTTCATCCCAGGCATCCGCGTAGTGGTACGCCGCACCGGCTGCAAGTTCGGTAAAGCGGGGCGTTTTCAGGTCGTTTTTATCTACCACTACCATCAGGCTGCCAAGCTCTGGCTTCCAGCCCAGCCCTTCAAAATAGCTGCCGGCGTCGCGCACGCGCACCAGCGGCGCCAGCACAAACACGAGCTTGCTCTTGGTCGCTGTAAAGCTGTGCATGTAGCCATCGCGCGGCAGCTCAATCATCTCGGCGCTTTTGAGCACCCCGTTAACGCCCACGTGGTAGATCACCAGGCGGCCGCCAAACAGGCCGGCGTTCCAGATCGAGCCATCGGGCTCGTATACCGGATGCGCTGAAAACGGTACGCCTTCCAAGTCGTCGCGCCAGGTGCGCGGGCCGATGGTTGCGAGCGTATCGGGGTCGATTTCATAGGCGCTGCCGGCCTCCCAAAGGGCATAGGTTTTGCCGGCCAGATGCAGCATCGAGATGTTGGCGGTGTTGACATCGTCCGGCCCGCTCACCGGGCGTGCGTTTGGCACGGTGGTGCCGGCGGCCATCACCTCAAAGCGCCCTGATTTGTTTTCGCGCTTGAACTTGGGTGTTTCAACGAAACGCGACTGATGGCTGACGCCGCTTTTGCCGATGCGCCAGGCCTGCACCAAGCCGTCGCCGTCAAACCAATGCTGGTAGCGCTGGCCGCCACGCTCAAACAAGCCGGGGCCATTGCGAAAAAGCGTGCCGCGCAGCGCTTCGGGCCATTTGCCTTGGATGCTGGCGCTAACCCGCTCGGTGCCCGGGGGCTTAACCGATTCCCATCCCGCCAAAATGGGATGCAAGCGCCGCGCCGCAGCAAAGCGTTTGGCGCTCTCGCGCAGCGGATCGAGGGGCTGGGCGAACAGGCCGGGGGAAAGTACGCTGGCGGCCATGGAGGCTCCCAGCAGGGTCAGCACTTGGCGACGCAACATCGGATGGTTCCTCGATTCCAGTGAGTTAGGTTTAGCGCAGCTCGATCGCAATACTGAGATCGTCTTTACCGATGTCGAAGCTCGCCTCAGCAAAGGTGGGTTGGCGCATAACCTTTGGGTTGTTGGAAAACCCGTAGCCCTCTTTGGGAATGCCGATGATGTTGCTGTCGAGCTTGCCGTTGCTGTTCTCGTCGTGAATCACCATCACCGCATACTTGCCCGCCGGCAGATCGGCAAAGGCCAAACTCACCGGGGTGGTCGCGCTGATATTGAGCATGCGTGCCGCGGCCGGCTTTTGGCGGCCCGCGTAGGCGTCTTCATTTGCAACCACTTGAACCATCAATTGGCCGGTGGCGCTGTCGAACTCGCTCACTTTGATGTTGAGGGTCGCGGCAAAGCCTGCTTGCGCAAAGCACAGGGCCAAGGCGGCGGCTAGGGCGTATCGATTGGCGTATTTCACGGGTGATCTGATCTCAGGCTCCGGCGGACTGCCGGTGTAGAGATGCTCCGCGCTCAGCGGCTTGACTTAAATGGGCGCCCGACACGTCGGAAAGGTGACCCAAGTCACTTTCGATCGCCTGCGGCTTGACTTGACCCGCGACTGGCCTTGATTCTCAATCCATGAACGCGACCAACCTAAGCTCAGATCGAATGCTCAAAGTGGCCGCGGTGCTCACGTGGGGCGCCGTGCTGGTGAGTGAATGGAATTTCCAACAGGGCGTCGAGGGCCTGGTTTTTGTGGGCTGCGCGCTCGTTTTTATTGTCAGTTTTCTGCTTGATCTACGAAGGCTCTCGCTCGGCTGGTCGGCGGCCTTGCTGGCGCAGGCGCTTGCTGCGGCGGGCGCCGTTTGGATCAGCGGAAGTGGGATAACGCCGGCGCTTTATGTGATCGTCGGCGCGCAGCTGTTTGAGCGCCTTGAGCGCGCGCAGATTGTCGCGGTGTTAATCGCACTCAATGCCGTGCTGCTGGCGCGCCTGCTGCAAGCGGCTCCCGTCGTCTCGGCGTTCAGCGCGTTTGCGGCCTTCGTCGGTTTTCAGATGTTCGGCCTGCTCTTGGCGCAAAACGCAATCGCATTGCGCCGCGCCAACCAGCAGCTGCTGGCGAGCAATGCCGAGCTTGTCTCCACGCGCAGCCTGCTTGAAGAAAGCGCGCGCACCCAGGAGCGCCTGCATTTATCGCGCGAACTGCACGACGTTTGCGGGCACAAGCTGACCGCGCTTAAGTTGAACCTGCGCCAGCATGATTCAAGCGCGGAGCCACGCCCTTTGGACGCTGACAAGCGCGTTCAGTGCGCGGCGCTGGCCGATGAGTTGTTGGGCGATATCCGCGCGGTGGTGGCGCAACTGCGTACGCACGAGGACATCGACTTGGCCAAAGCGCTGCGCGCGCTGGCGGCTTCATGGCCCAAGCCCGAGGTACAGCTCAGCATAGAAGAAGGCCTTTGCATCCCGAGTTTGGCCTGCGCTGAAACCCTGCTCAGAATCGCGCAGGAGGGTTTGACCAATGCCGCCCGCCACAGCCAGGCGAGCCGCGTTGAGATTGCGCTGGCGAGCGACGGCGCCGGCGTTCAGATCAGCATCCGCGACAACGGCGGCCGCTGCAAAACGCTGGTGCCCGGCCACGGCTTAAACGGCATGCGCGAGCGCATTCAAGCCCTCGGCGGCAGCTTTGCTATCAGCCAGGCGGGACAGGGTGTGGGCCTGCTTGCGCGTCTGCCGATTGCTTCTGGCCTTGCCGCATGAAGCGCATTCGGGTGGTGTTTGCAGACGATCAGGCGCTGGTTCGCGCAGGCTTGGCTGAACTTCTAAAAAGCCTGCCCGGGATTGAGTTGATCCGCTCAGCCGCCGATGCGCAAACGCTGCTTGAGCACATTGAAGCTGACTTGCCTGATGTGGTGATTTCCGACATTCGGATGCCGGGCTTTAGCGGGATTGAACTTGCCCGGCGGCTCAGAGAAATGCGTAACCGCACGCCGGTGCTGCTGCTCACCACCTTCGAGGACCCATCGCTGTTTTTGCAGGCGCGCAAAGCCGGCGCGCAGGGCTTTTTGCTCAAAGACACCTCGCCTGAAATTCTGCTCGAAGCCATCTTGAGCCTAAGCCGTGGCGGCACCCTGTTTGAACCCAAAGCCACCGCCTCATTCAGCGGGCACCTTGCAGACGCACCGCAGAGCGCCCAGCAATTTGACTTGAGCGCGCGTGAAATCGAAATCCTGCGCCTGCTGGCCGGCGGCTACGCCAACAAAGAGATCGCAGGCGCGCTGCACCTGGCCGAAGGCACGATCAAGAACTACGTCTCCACGCTGATGGAAAAGCTGGAGTCAAGCGACCGCACGCGCGCGGTGCTCAAGGCCATCTCGCTTAAGCTGATTTAACTCAAAGCCGCGCAATTGGTAACCCTCGGGACCATTTCCCAAGACCCGAACCTCATCATGGCGTTGCCCTCATTTCTTAAACGCGGCTGGGTGTGGCTTTTACTGCTGGCCGCGCTGCTGGCTGTGGGGGCCGAAGGCGCCGATGTATGCGGTTAGCAGCGGGCCGATGCTCAAGAACGTGGTCGCCACGGGGCGCGTGATGACGACTGCGCGCTATGAGATCGCGAGCGAGATTGTCGGCACGGTGGTTGAACGCTTGGTTAGCGACGGCGAACCCGTTGCTGCGGGGCAGCTGGTGGTTAAGCTTGATCCTCGCGAGGCGCAAGCGCGGGTCGCGCAAAATCCGGGCCGCGCTCAACCAGCTGGTCCGCGAGCAGCGCCCGGTGGCGCTGGCCGCTTTGCGGGAGGCGCAGGGCGCGCCAGTCGCAAACCGCGCGTGAAGCGCAGCGCCTTGGCGATTTGCGCAAACGCGGCCTAATCGCCCAGCAAGCGGCTGAGCAGGCCACCGAAGCCCACGCGATCGCCTCGGCGCAAAGCGAGCGCGCCCGCTTGGCTGCTGCCGCGCTGGCGCCCGCTGGCAGCGCCGAGCAGCTGGCTTTGGGCAGCTTGATTTGGCTCAAGCGAGCTTGGCCAAAACCGAGATCCGCGCGGGTGCGGATGGCTTGGTCCTAGAGCGCTTGGTCGAAGTGGGCGACGTGGTGCAAGCCGGCCGCGCGCTGCTGCTGGTTGCACGCAGTGGCGGGATAGAAATCGTGGCCCAAGTCGATGAGAAAAACCTGCAGTGGCTGCAAGTCGGGCAGGCCGCAGAGGTTTCCCCGGATGCGTTTCCAGACGCGCGTTTTGCGGCCACGCTTGGCTTTATCGCACCCAGGATCAACCCGACCGTGTTTGATCACCGCGTAGACAATGCGGGCCAGGTGGTTGGCTACGGCGACAACCACCGTGTTATGGGCCTTTTTCTTGTCGTCGAGTAGCCGCATGGCAAATTTGGAAATAGCGTCAGGGCGGGATCTGCAGTTCTGGATCACTGACTGCGCGCACTGCACGAGCAAGCACCGCAGATAGGGATTGCCGCGCTGGGTAATCGGCCCCAGTCGCACCGTCTCGCCGCTGGAATTTTCCTTCGGTGTCACACCCGATGCTCGCCGCGAACTGCCTAGCAGCCTGTCGGGCTTTCAGCGTGAGATGCGTTGTGTGGCGCAACGGATGGCTGCAAGGCGCGCCGCGCAGCCAATGGCTCTTGCGCAGACGCCGTTGCGACGCACAGCCCGCCGGACGGCCTTTTGGCATAGCGCAGACTCGAAAGTAGAGCCATAGCCTTCAAAATCAATTCGAAAATGGGTAATGATCGCCAAAAGGACTGCCAGCGCACTCGTGAGGAAAGTCCGACAGGCTGCTAGAGACCGAGATTCGCGAGAAAGTGCCGCACGTTGAGGTGCTGACACACCTGGAGCCGCTGCTAGATCCGCGCAGCTGGGAAGATGGCAAGCCTTGATGGGGAACGCAGCTGCAAGCTGGTACATGTCTAAGCGCTGGTCCTGGTAAGCAACCCACCCAGCGTCTGCCTCAGCCCGGTTGCCCATCTGTCCGCGGAGTTAGGTAGATCCACGCCGAGCGCAGCACCCAAGGCAGGAAAGCGACTACCCAACCGAGCGCTGCCACGGCCAGCCAGCTTGGTGTGTCGGGCAGCAGTTCGGCGGCAATGCGCAGCAGCGCCACCGCCTGCAACAAGCAGAAACACAACCACGCAATGGACCCCATTTCCAGCGGACGACCCGAGTGGCCTTGGGTCACGCGAGTAACCATCGCCACCAGCAGGCTGCCGAAGAAGCCCACAGTCAAGGCGTGCACCGGCGCGCGCGCCAGGATGAAATCGCCACTGGCGGCGAACCACGCACTCTGCAGCGTGTACAGCGCAAAGGTCACCGTCAGCCAGGCGAAGCCCAGGTGCAGCGCGAAGAGCAGGCGCACCTTGCGTGCCGCCCAAAGCTGCCAGCGCCAGGATAGCCACGCGCACAGGCCGGTGAGTGGCGCATCCACCAGCCACAGCCAAGCGTAGGCGTGTGCCAATTCGAGCAATAGGTGCGTGAAGATGAGTGCCTGCAGCAGTCCGAGCAGCCAACCCGGTCGATACATGCGGTAGCCGGGAATCACTCCCTGCGAAAAGAATGGCAGCATGCGGTGGCACACAGTCAGGAAGACCGGCAGCAACAGACCAAAGCTGCCGATCTTGATCGCGCCGAAAATCAGTCTGGCATCGCCACCATGCAGGTAGCGCGCGGTCATCAGTAGGCCGAGCAAGCCAAACGATAGCGCGCACCAGCAGGCGATTGCGTGCCAATTCTTGCCGCCGTCTTGCCACAACAAGCGCAGCAGCAGCGCCAAGCCTATGCACCAGCCGATGATGGTCAGGACCAGTCCAGTGTGCAGCAGCACCGGCACGCCAAGCAAACCGCCGTGAAACAGCAAATAGCCCAGCAACAAACAGCCGCCGACCGGCAAGTAGTGCCAGCGCGTATAGGGCTTGAGCCCCATCCAGCGCGGGAATACCGTCAACAAAAATCCAAACATGAACATCGGCAGTGCTTGGTATTGCATGCCAATGGCGTGTGCCCAGCCGGCCGGCAACAGCGGTAACGGCAACGCGAATGTGCCGCTGCGCTGGGCGACCAGCACCAACGCCCACCAACTCATCGACAACAGCACGGCGGTGGCGCCGCCCAGGAACAACAGACGATGGGGCGCGGCGGCAACCACACGCGCCAGTTCGGCGGCATTGAACACTGGGTCGGATGCACGCGGAGCGCTCATGGTGATTCCAAGCTGATGCGGATGCGAGCATTTTCGATTGCCGCACGATCGATCCGCACTGACGCTGGTCAAGCAGACACAGATGCGCGACAAACGGATTCGGTTGCTTATCTGCAACGATCAGACCGTAGCAGAGACGATCAGGGGTCGCCACAGGGCACACCGTTTGGGCATACAGTGCACGGAAGACTGGAAAAACGCACGACTGCCGGTCAACAATGCCGTTGCTGGCGTTCGCGCAAGGAGATAAGGCATGTTTGAGTACCTGGGTCGCAGATTTTCCGTCACGACTAACGGCAGACCAAACGCGCGAAGCTGGATGGCGTTGCTGGCGATGTTGGCATTGCTGTCGGCGTCACCGGCAAGCTCACAGGCCGTATGTACTTGGAATCAGAACGGTCCGGGGCTCTGGGCAGTCGCATCAAACTGGAACAATTGCAGCGGCGGCAACGGCAACCCCATCGGCACACCCGGCTCAGCTGATCACGCGGTCATCGGCAATAGCGCGCCGCTGGCCGATGTTGACCTAGGTTCTGCGGCACGCGCGGTGGATCGGCTGACGCTCAGTCGCGGGCGCATATTTGGGGATGCCGACATCACCGTCGTCACCCGCCTGAATTGGACTGGCGGCCAGATCGATGGTGGCAATGTCGCGACACTGCTTATTCTGGATAGCGCCTCCAATTCCGACATTGCGGGTGACCTGCATGTTTTGTCGCGCCGCGGTCTGCGCGTTGTCGGTGCATTGACCTGGACTGCGGGCAACATAGAGCTGCAGCAAGATGCGGAAATCGACAACCAGGGTCAGCTGACCATCGACTATTCCGAAGTAGTGCCATTGGAGCTGTACGGCGACTTTAGCCCACTCGCTCGGCTGCACAACTCCGCAACACCGGGCGCTCAAATCGAGAAAATAAGTAGCGGCATGGTGCGATTCGACGGCGGTGTCACCTTTGATAATGGCAACAATGTGCTGGTTAACGGTGGCACGCTGCAGGTAGCCGGCCCCGGCACCGATTTTGGTGATTATCAGATCGCTGCCAGTGCACGTTTGGAATTCGGTACGGAATTTGCCGTCAATCGCGAACTCACCGGCAGCGCCGCAGTGGCCGGCAGCGGGACGCTGCATAAGCTTGGCGAAGGCACGCTCAGTATCACTGGTGGTTACGCACTGACCGGCCCAATTGAAGTGGTCAACGGTGTGTTGCAAATCGATAGCGCTGTTGATCCGCTGAGCCTGCCCACCTTACGCGTGGCGGGGGACGGCGTATTCAGCAGCCCGGACAATCTGCAAATAACCGGCACACTGGATTGGCAAGGCGGGGAAATCATCGGCAGCGGCGGCGCACTAAGCTTAACGCTGCCAGCTGCAGCGGTCGCCACGGTGAGCCTAAATGACGTTAATTCCAGCGCTTATTTGCGTTCGCGCGATCTGATCAATCAGGGCACATTTTTAATCTCTGGAACGGGCGGAGCCAGCGTCAAGACCTTTTTCTTGGACAACGCCAGCATTGATAACCAAGGTGATTTTGAGCTGCGCGCCAATAACCAGAATAATGTGATTTTGAACTGTATAGCGACTGACTGCGGCAGCTTTTTTAATCGCGCCGGTGCCACGCTGCGGCTCAACGATTTTCAAGGTCTTGCCGTTATCGAAAGTTTGCTGACGACACTTAACAATGACGGGCTGGTCGAACTGGTCAATGGCTGCGGGCAAATCAATTCGCCCGGCGTAGATACCGGCACCTATCGTTACAACAGCAACTGTACGCTGGCCTTTTTCACTCGCCCGGGCAGCGAACGCGTCTTTGAAGCCAGCGTCGTTTTGGATCAAGTCGGCCTAGCCGGCCTGCAAGTGGGTGGTTCGCTGCGGATTAATGGCCCCGCGCGCAGTTTCGGTGATTTATTCATTGACTCATCGGCCACTTTATTTGGACCGGCGGCACTCACCTTTACCGGTTCTACTGAATGGCGCGGCCTGATTGAAGGCTCTAGCACATCGGAGACTGTCACCGTTGCGCCCGGCGCAACTTTACAAAGCAACGGCGACCCGCTGGATGCGCCGCTGTTAGTCGCCCGCACCTTGTTCAACAACGGCGATTTCACCTTGCATGTACCACTGACGCTGGATGGCAATGCTGAGATTCGCAATAGCAGCCAGCTCAATTTACTCGGATCACCGCTGGCCGCTGGTGGCATTGTGTGCGCTACGCCGCCGCTGTGTGGCCTAGTTACCAATACCAGCACGGGTACCATCCTATCGACTTCGTTGTTCCCCGGCCCAAACGCGCAGTTAGGCACGGATGTCAGCGTGGTCAATCAAGGCGCATTGTTGATCGGCACCGGCGTTCTAGTCTTGGATAGCAGCTTCAGCGCTGCCGCAGGCTCGGTGGTCGATGTCGGCCCCGGAACGGGACTGCGCCGCACGGTTGGCAATTTGCAGCTCGCCGCTGGCAACCTGCGCGGCGCTGGTGTGATCGAAGCCAACCTCGATACCGATCTGGTCGACATCCAGCCTGCCGGCGCGACCGCCGGCAATCTGACAGTCCTGGGCAACTTCAGCGCGACCGTCAACACGACTTACGACATGGGCATCGCCGGTACCGCGCCCCCAGCGTTGGTCAGATTGGGCGAGGCCGGCGCGCCGCGTGGGAGCGCGATGAGCTATGACCGCCTGACCATTTCCGGCAGCGCGGCATTGAATGGCACGCTCAATGTAATCAATCTGGGATACGCGGCCAGCGGCAGTGATGCCTTCGATTTGCTGCGCTACGCATCCCGCACCGGCACCGTACTAGCTGGAGCCAACCCCTACAGTGGTGTAGGCCTGAATTTGCAAGTCGAGGCGACCCGACTGCGCTTGGCGGCAGCGGCTGGCGGCGGTTGTGAATGGAACCCTGCAGGTTTGGGTGCGGATGATTGGACCAACCCGCTGAAATGGAACAACTGCGGCAGCGGCGTTGGCCCTGGGCCTGGCCCGCTGGGCACGCCCGGCGCGCCAGACATTGCGATCATTGGCGGCGGCGTGGTTAATCTGGATGTGCCAGTTGCCGTATCTGAATTGCAATTCACCGGCGGCACCATTATGGGTGCTAACAACTTGGCCATTGATAACGATCTGACTTGGACCGGCGGCCGCTTCCAAGGTGCCAGTAGCAACACGGTAACAGTAAACGCAGGCGCATCTGTCACTCTGGCCGGCGGTCAACACAGCATTGACGGCCGTACCTTCCAACTTAATTCCACCGCCAATTGGACTACTGGCCTGATCGAACTGGCCAACGGCGGCGTATTGGAGTTAGGTTCTACCGGCGTTCTCAATAGCAATCCAAACCTCAGTTTGGAGCGCATTTTCGCCAGTGGCTCGGGCACTGCCGAATTGCGCAATGCTGGCGCGATTAACAAACTGGGGCCCAATAGCGCGGGAATTGCGCAAAACGTGCAGTACAGCGGCATGGGCTCGATCAATGTGAATGCGGGCACTTTTATCTTTGCCGCCAGCTCATTATCTGCACTGAGCGGCAGCTACGCCGCAGTTGCAGGAAGCAACCTGCATTTCGTCGGCGGTAATCGTAGTTTTGGCGCATCGGCATCCTTATCAGGCGGCACACTGGTGTTTGGCGACAGTAATCTTGTTGCCAGCATCAACACGGTTAATACCTGCATCGCCGCGGGATCAAGCGTAGTCATTCGCAATGCCGAGTTGCTATTGAACTGCGCCGGCCCCACCGATCTGGCTGCATTGCAAATTTCCGAAGCGCTGGCAGTGCTCGAAGGCAGCAGCGCAATCAGCGTGAGCAGCAACTTTGTGTGGAGCCATGGCAGTATCCGCGGCACTGGCTTGGCGCAAACCTTTGAGATTGCGCCGGGTGCTGTCGCGCTGCTGAACGCGCCGCTCGGCCCTTTACTGCCGCGCACCTTGAGCAACCGTCGCTTGCGCAATTTTGGCACCATTAACTGGACCGCGAGCAATGCCACCGAAGTCAACAACTTAGCGCAGTTCGCTAATGAGAGTGGTGGCCAACTGAATCTCAGCGGTAATGGCGCGCGCGATGTCACGTCGAATACACCCAATGCCGCGCTGCTGACGAACAACGGCACACTCCGCGTGTTAGCTGGCGCGCAGGCGAATGTAGATATCGATTTTGACAATTCAGGCACTGTGCAAATCCTCGATGGCCAGTTGCGCCTGCGTCGCGGCGGTGCGGATATCGGCAGCTACAACGTCGCCGCAGGCAGCAGTTTGTACTTTGACGGTGCAGTGCGCGCGATGAGTGCGAGCGCCTCGGTATCTGGCAGCGGCGAGGTGCGGGTGATCGGTGGCGCTGCATTGGTCACCGATGGCAGCTTCACCCCGCATTCCCTGTTCATTGATGTGGGTACGCTGCAAATTGACGCCGCCGCGCCGCAGTTGATCCAGACGCTGTTCTTACGTTCGGGCACGCTCACCGGCAATAGTGAAATCCGCATCGGCAGCTCTTTCGACTGGCTAAATGGCGGCGTGCTGGCCTCAGTAGGCGCATCGCCTGGTCCAGTGGTGATTCAATCCGGCGGGCTGATGGCAATGTGTGGCGGTCTTTGCACCTTGTCTAATCGGGTGCTGCGTATCGAAGGCAACGCCGATTGGTCCGGCGGCGTGGTCGAAGTGCCAATGGGTGAGTCCGGTAAAATCAGCGTGCCAGTCGGCGGCAGCCTGCAAACCACCTCAGTCAAAACAACAGCGCGCTACCGCTGCGCAGCGCTACCTTGCAGCGTCGAGATGGAAATTGCCGGCAGTCTGCGACAACTCGGAGACGGCGCGAATTTCTCGCTTTCGGCACCGCTGCAATTGAACGGCGGCCTGTTGCAGATCGGCGGCGGCGGCCTGACCGTACCTGCGTTGACCGTAGCCAGTGGCAGCGTTGAGATCGACAGCAACGGAGACTTAAACGCCAACCCGCTGATTCTTAACGGCGGCGTATTGCGTGGCAACGGAAACGTCAATGGCGATGTCAACAATGTAGCTGGCCTAATACAACCGGGCGCTTCGCCGGGCCAGATCAACATTTTTGGAAACTACACCCAGGGTCTATCGGGTGCGCTGGACATCGAGGTTGACGGCCTGTCGCCGGGTTTCAATTCCGATTTCTTGGTGGTTTCCGGCAGCGCCAGCTTAGACGGCACGCTCAATGTGATTGACGCAGGCTTTTCCTTGACGGCGCCAGCCAGCCTCGACTTCCTTGATACCTCCGCCGGGATCAGCGGCAATTTCGCGGTAACCAATATCGCCTACCCAGGGTACATCGTGGACTACGGCAGCTTCACTGCTGCGCTGGTGCCGGCGGCGCTTCCGCTGGTGGTGAACTCGGCAGGGGATGCTGGCGATGGCATCTGCGATCTTAGTGAATGCACGCTGCGCGAAGCACTGATCGCGGCCAATCTATTACCCGACCCGGACGTCATTGAGTTCGCTATACAGGCGCCACAATGCACGGGCCCCGGCGGCATCTGCGTGATCATGCCTAGCTCGGCTTTGCCGACGATCAGCGGTGCACTGTTGATCGACGGCTATTCGCAGCCCGGTGCAGTGCGCAATACCCAAGCACCCAGTCTGGGCCTCGGCAGCGATGCGGTGCTGAAAATCGAACTGAACGGCAGCGCCACCCCCGCTGCGCCGGGGCTGACCATTAACGCGCCCAGCACCGCCGTGATCATTGCCGGCCTGGCGATTTACGGTTCTAACCGCGGCATCCTCACGCAAGGCCCAGGTGACTCCAATTACCAGGTGATCGGCAATTTCCTCGGATTGCGCGCCGACGGCAGCGTGGCGCCAGGCAGCCAATTGGCTGGATTGTCCATCCAAGGCGGCAATACACTCGTCGGCAATGCAACCGCTGCGGGCATGAATGTCATCAGTGGCAACGCCCAACAAGGCATCTCGATTCAGTCGATCCCAGCGCTGGCCTCCTTGCAAGTCGTCGGTAATCTGATTGGCACCGCAGCGAACGGCGTGACCGCGCTGGGCAATGGCCTGCAAGGCATCGCGGCCAATACTTCAACGGCAATAGCGGGGATCTTCATCGGCGGCAACGATCCGGATGAGCGCAATGTCATCAGCGGCAATCTGCAAGATGGCATCCGCTTGCATTGCACGGCGGTGAGCGGCAATTGTTTTGATGGCGCTCAGGTGATCGGCAATTTCATCGGGCCCGCCGCCAATGGCAGCCCGCTGGGCAATGTCGGCAATGGCGTCAACCTGTCTGCCATGAACGATGGCTTGGTTCGCATTGGCAATATGGGCGCCGGGACCGGTAATCGCATTGCGTTCAACGGCGGTAACGGCATCCTGGCGACTTACGCGCTGGGACGCGCCTCGTTCCTGCGCAACGATATTTACTTGAACGGACAACAAGGCATCGACCTGGGTGGCGATGGGCGCACGGCAAATGACGTTGGAGACGTGGACACGGGGCCAAACGGCCGCCTGAACTTCCCGGTTTTTAGCGCGTACAGCGCGCCCGGTGGCAACTCGGCGGTCATTGAAGTGCTGATCAACACGCCGAATGCTGGCAACTACCCGGTGCGTGTCGATTTCTACAAAGCGGTCGAAGACGAACCCGGCGTGTGGCTCGGCACCACCAGTTGTGCAGCGCCCAATGTCAGCTGCCCGGCCAGTTTCGCATTCCCAGGCGGCGTCACCGTCACCCCAGGCGATGTGGTGCTGGGCATCGTCACCGATGGGTTTGGTAAGAGTTCGGAGGCCAGTTTTTACGCCTCCAGCACGCTGATTACTGCGGTTGCACCGGAGCCCTCGCCCATCGGGACGCCGTATACGGTGACGGTAGAAGTCTCCAGCAGCGCACCGTTTGCGCCCATCGGCGCCGTTGCAATCGACGATGGCACCGGCAATAGCTGCACTGCCACGTTGAGCGCGGTCAGCAGCGGCCTGTCTAGCGGGTCTTGCGCCTTACCGTCGTTGGCGCCCGCGGGTGTCCGCACGCTGACCGCGCAGTACGTGTTCAGCACGCCGCCGCCACAACCGTTTACGTCTAGCAACACCAGCCTCGCGCATACGATCACCGCCGCAGCGCCCGTGATAACACTGATCAGCCCAAGCAGCGGTCCGACCACGGGTGGCACATTGGTGACCGTCAGCGGCAGCAATTTCGAAGTTGGGTCAACCGCGATCGACTTTGGCCCGAATCCGGGCGTTGCCACCAGTTGCATATCAACGGTGCAATGCACGGTAAGCAGCCCGGCCGGCAGCGGCACGGTGAACGTGCGGGCGACCACCAGTGCTGGCAGCAGCGCCGATACCGCTGCTGATGACTTCAGCTACGGCGTCACCGCTACGTCAACTCTGATTAGCGATATTTCGCCGCTATCGACGGTAGTCGGACAGCCTTACACGGTGACGGTCAGCGTAATTGCCGGCGTTTCGGCGGTCACGACTGGAACCGTCCAGGTCAGGCAGCTCAGCGACGGCACGCTGTGTTCAATCAACTTGGCCGGCGCGAACAGCTGCCAATTGGTCGCCAACAGCGCCATCACCACCGCGGTGCGCGCGACTTTCCTCGGTAGCCCTGCTTTCGCGCCTAGCGTCTCGACGATTTCTCCGCACGTGGTCAATCGCGCCGCAACCGCGATTGAAATCGTCAGCGATACGCCCGATCCATCGGTTGCCGGACTGCCCATCACGGTCACCACTGTGCTTGCGGTACTAGCGCCGGGAGCGGGTACGCCGACGGGCCAGATTCTGATCACCGATGGTTCGGCAAGCTGCGGCATCACGCTGCCCAATCTGGCCTGTGTGCTGACGCCCAAGGCGCTTGGAGCCGCGACGCTGGAAGCGCGTTATTTGGGCGACGCCAACTTTGATTCCAGCGTGGATACCGAGGCACATATTTTCACTGCCGATGGCGCCGATCTGGCGATCATCAAACGCAATGGACTGCGACTGCTGCCCGGTGGAGCAGCGTCGACCTACGTGCTGCTGGTGACGAATGCCGGACCGCAAGCGGTAGTGAACGCACGCGTCACCGACATCCTGCCCGCCCAGTTCACTGCGGCGTCCTGGACTTGCACCGCCAGCATCGGTGCCAGTTGCCCGACGAGTGGTATTGGCAACGTGGACGCACTGGTCAACCTGGACGTTGGCGCATCGTTGAGCTTCGCGCTGACCGCCACCGTGCAACGCGCACCCGAGCAAGTCGTCAGCAATCGCGCCACGGTAACCCCGCCCGTCAACGCACCCGATCCGCAAATGCAAAACAATGAAAGCGTGGATATCGACCCCATCGGCATCTTCGGCGCGGGATTTGAGACCGATGACGAGTAGGGGCGGGTTTCAAACCTGCCCTGGGGCCATTGCCGCGGTTGACGCGGGCGGGCGTAAAGCCCCGCCCCTACGCCGGAATCAGGTCTCGCCCCAGCAACCACACTAGACTGACCCCCCACCTTCTGGCACGTTGCGCGGCGCAATGATCTTGCATAATGCGCGCACACTCCCACCAATGGTGATTTATGTCCTTGTTAACCCGCTCTCTGTTAATTGCGTTGGCTGCTGCTGGACTTTCCGCTGCTGCTTTTGCTGAGGACCTCAAAACCGCCGATGAGGTAATTGCCAAGAATATTGAGGCGCGCGGTGGTTTGGAGGTGATCAAGGCGATTAAATCCTCACGCGCGCAAGGCACGATGACGATGGGTCCGATGCAGATGCCGTTCACCGTCGAAACCAAACGCCCAAACGCCATGCGTATCGATTTCAGCTTTCAGGGCATGCAGGCCACCCAAGCGTACGACGGTAGCAACGGTTGGCAGATTATGCCCATGATGGGCAAACTCGACGCCGAGCCGATGGCTGGCGACGAGCTCAAACAATTTAAAGATCAAGCGGATGTAGATGGCCCGCTGGTGGATTACCAGAGCAAAGGCCATAAAGTGGAGTTCCTTGGCTTGGCCGATGTGGACGGTACAGCAGCCTATAAGTTGAAAGTCATTCGTAAAGACGGTGGCGAAGAAATAAATTACATTGATACCGAGTATTTCCTGGCGATCAAAACCGAAAGCAAGATCAAGATTCAAGGCCAAGAAGTACAAGGCACGGCCATTTTGGGCGATTACAAAGAAGTCGCGGGCACCATGATTCCGCATTCAGTTACCAACGTAATGACCGGTCCCATGGGCGAAATGAAGCAGGAAATGGTGATTACCAAAATCGATACCAATGTTGAGGTAGCAGCGGATCGCTTCACCCAACCGGCACCCAAGCCGGCTGCGGCGGTTGCCAAGTAATCGCCGTTCCGCTCACTGAGGCCTGCCATGCGCACATTATCGCTTTTGCCACTTGCATTGTTTGCCAGCGCCGGAGTTTCGGCGCAGAGCGCGCCTGACCCTAGTGACCCTAGTATTTTTGGTGCTTTGAGTGCACGCCACATCGGTAGCGCGCAAATGAGTGGTCGAATTTCGGCCATTGACGCTACCAGCAGTTTCCCACAGACCATTTTCGTGGGCGCGGCTTCCGGTGGCGTTTGGCGATCCACCGACGGCGGCAACTCATTTAAACCGGTGTTTGATGCGCACACGCAGAGTATCGGTGCCTTAGGCATAGACCCGAATGATCCTAAACGGGTTTGGGTCGGCACCGGCGAGGCCAATGTACGCAACTCGGTTTCCGTGGGTGAAGGCGTTTATTTGAGTTTGGATGGTGGCGATAATTTTAAACGCGTGGGACTGGAAAAAGTCGAACGCATTTCGCGCATTGCCGTCGACAGCACGAACGGACAAAACGTCTTTATCTGCGCAACTGGCGCTTTGTGGAGTGACTCGGCTGATCGCGGCGTTTATCGCACCCGCGATGGTGGTGCCAGCTTTGAGAAGGTTTTATACGTAGACCCCGGCACGGGTTGCTCAGACATCAAAATGGACCCGCGCAATCCAAACGTGCTGTATGCCGGCATGTGGAGTTTTCGCCGATCGCCTGATTTCTTTCATTCGGGCGGCGCCGGATCAGGTGTTTATCGCAGCTTTGATGGCGGTAGCACCTGGAGCAAAATAGAAACTGGTTTGCCGACTGGTGAAAAAGGTCGCATCTCACTCAGCGTGGCGTATAGCAAGCCGAACGTGGTGTATGCCTTGGTGGAAGCCAAAAAAACCGCGCTATATCGATCAGACGATATGGGCAACCACTGGAGCGAGGTAAATTCTAGTGCCAATGTGCAAATGCGCCCGTTTTATTTTGCACAAATCGTCGTCGACCCCACTGACCACGATCGCATTTACCGCCCCGCTTTTGTCACGACGGTATCGACAGACGGTGGGAAAACCTTTAATAGCATGAGTTTTGGCGGCTCAGTACACCCCGATCACCATGCGCTGTGGATTAACCCAAAACTGCCGCAGCAAATTTTGCTCGGCACCGATGGCGGCGTGTATGAATCCTTCAATCAGGGGGCCAAATGGCGGATGTTCCGCAACTTGCCGGTTAGTCAGTTTTATCATGTCAGTGCGGATATGGCGCAACCGTATCATGTGTATGGCGGTCTGCAAGATAACGGTTCCTGGACCGCGCCATCGCGCGGCGCATCCGGCATCCGCAATCGGGATTGGGATAGTGTCGGTTTGGGAGATGGTTTTTGGGTTTGGCCAGATCCAAAAGACCCAGCCACCGTGTTTAGTCAGTATCAAGGTGGCAAGTTGTTACGCGTCAATCGTACAATCGGTGAGGTCAAGCAAATTGCTCCGGCACGCGGCGATGGTGAGGAAAAACTGCGCTACAACTGGAACACGCCTACCGTGTTAGCGCCCAGCGGCAAACTCTACACCGGCTCGCAGTATTTACATGTCTCCACTGATCGTGGCGACAGTTGGCAGCGGATTTCCCCCGATCTGACCACTGATAATCCACAGTTTCAACGGCAAGCCAGCTCCGGAGGTTTAACCCGCGATAACTCAACCGCCGAGAATCACGCGACCATTTATACGATTGCCGAGTCGCCGCTGGATGCAAAAACTATTTGGGTGGGTAGTGATGATGGCAAGGTGCATTTAACGCGCGATGCGGGAAACACCTGGACTGATCTAAGCAGCCGGCTGAAAGGCGCGCCAAAGGGTGCGTGGGTTTCACGCATCGAAGCCTCACCACACGATGCCAGCACTGCCTTTTTGACTATTGACGATCATCGCCGTGGTGACTTCAAACCTTATGTGTTGGTCACTCGGGATGCGGGCAGCAGTTTCGCTCCGCTGAATGTGAGCGGCGTTGATGGCTACGCCTGGGTCATCAAACAAGATCCGGCGCAAGCCAATATTCTGTATCTGGGCACGGAATTTGGATTGTTTATTTCTCTGGATAACGGCGCACAGTGGACGCGTTTTTCGGAGAATTTGCCACGGGTCGCAGTGCACGATTTATATATCCATCCGCGTGAACACGATTTAATTGTCGGCACGCATGGCCGCGGCATTTATATCATTGATGATCTAACGCCATTGCGGGCGCTCTCCCCGGCTATTCTGGCGCAAGAACTCACTGTGCTGCCATCCCGTCCTGGCATACAAACGACAGGCGGCGGCCTGCAGGAGTTTGGTGGTGACGACGAATATGTAGGCCGCAGTTTGCCGGACGTCGCGGTAATCAGTTTTTATGCGCAGAAGCGCCATATGTTCGGCGATTCCAAGCTGGAGATTTTTGATAGTCAGAATAAATTGATTACCATTTTGCCGGTAGACAAGCGCCGCGGCGTGGTGCGTATTGAGTGGCCGATGCGCCTGAAGGCCCCGAAACTCCCGCCATCCACCCAATTAGTGCCGGCTTTTGTGGGGCCACGTTTGCCAGAGGGCGACTATCGTTTTGTATTAACCCGTGGCAAACAAGCCGTAGAGGGCAAAGTCACACTGGCCGCCGACCCACGCTCACCCCACAGCCCACAAGACCGCGCCGAACAAGGTGAACTGGCATTAGCCTTGCACGCCGAATTAGGCGAACTCACCTTTATGGCCGATACACTCTCCGATCTGCTTAAACAGATCGATGAACGCAGCACAACGCTGGCAGCTCAAGCGCCAAAAGCACTGGCAAATTACCGTGCGCGCATCGACGAGTTAGGCAAGAAACTGGCAGCCAGCAGCACCGATGGTGGTTATGTCAGCGGCGAGCAGCAACTACGCGAACGCATGGGCGAGTTATACGGTGCGGTGGTTAGTTATGACGGCAAACCCAGCGCCAGCCAGCAGCGCGAACACGCCAATGTGCAGCGCGAATACACCGAACGCGCCGCCGAGCGCGATGCATTGCTTGCCGACCTAAGTAAGCTCAACAGTGAGCTGGAAAAGTCCGGCGGCGCTGCGCTTAAACTGCTTGATCGTGGCGCGTGGGAAAACAAAGAACAAGGCGGCGCGCCGGCGGCATTCGCCAAGCGTTGGTTTGCTGGCGGAGCGCCCGTGCTGCTGCTGTGGTGACGCACCCGGCGCGCCTGCCAGGGAAGCACGCGGGCTTGGATGGTCGCTACAGCATGAGCACAACTAGGCGCTGCAGAGGCTATTTGGCGCTCAACAGGCTATCCGGATCGCCAACTTGTAGTTGGCGCTCTTGGCTTTGCGCTTTTTCGTTGCAACAGCATGAGCACACCTCGGCGCTGCAGAGGCTATTCGGCGCTCGACAGGCTATCCGGATCGCCGACTTGTAGTTGAGCGCTTGGCTTTGCGCTCTTCCGCCGGTGCAACAGCATGCGCACAACTTGGCGCTCAACAGGCTACCCGGATCGCCGAACTTGTAGTTGAGCACTCTTGGCTTTGCGCTTTTCCGTTGCGACAGCATGAGCACAACGCGGCGCTCCAGAGGGCTATCCGGATCGCCGAACTTGTAGTTGAGCGCTCTTGGCTTTGCGCTCTCCCGGTGCAACAGCATGAGCACAACTCGGCGCTGCAGAGGGCTATCCGGATCGCCGAACTTGTAGTTGAGCGCTTTGGCCTTGCGCTCATCCGGTTCAACGGCATGAGGACAACTCAGCGCTGCAGAGGCTATTCGGCGCTCAACAGCTATCCAGATCGCCGACTTGTAGTTGAGCGCTCCTGGCCTTGCGGTCAGCGCTCCGCGCCGGCTGTCGGCCACGCCGACAGCCGGAACCTCGTTTACGGATTGCGTGAATCAAACACCACAACATCTTGCGGATTGCGGATCGTGAAGAACTGGCCCGTCACCCCGTCGCCGTAGGTTGGGAAGCCCAGTGTGCGGATTTTCACGTTTTGACTGATCGCCATACAGAACGACACCTCGGTGG
>Ga0163154_10003397_pt1 | contig 22139 bp, 20 predicted proteins | sample OliLakLV19MP9P1_FD_148649 | JGI IMG/M metagenome (GOLD analysis project Ga0163154, IMG submission 148649) | Freshwater microbial mat bacterial communities from Lake Vanda, McMurdo Dry Valleys, Antarctica - Oligotrophic Lake LV.19.MP9.P1 | ecosystem: Environmental > Aquatic > Freshwater > Lake >... | reverse complement strand
GCCAGAAACCACCTGTCCAGCAGCGACGGTGCCATGCACACCTGTTTTAGAGGATGCGATCGCGCCATCGCCAATTTTGGCATCATTTGCCACGCCCACTTGCCCCGCCAAAATCACGCGATTACCCACTTCCACGCCACCCGCCAAACCCACCTGCGCCGCAAATGCACAGCCAAAGCCAATTTGAGCGCCATGCCCAATATGTACCAGGTTATCGAGCTTAGTTTGTTGAGCAATTCGGGTTTCGCCTACCGCCGGACGATCGATCGTGGAGTTGCAGCCCACCTCCACGCCGTCTTCTAATACCACACAGCCCGACTGCTCCATCTTGTACCAGCCCTGCGCCGTGGGCACAAAACCAAACCCTTCTGCCCCAATCACTGCTCCCGGTTGAATCACGCAGTCGGTTCCCAATCGGGTACGTTCGTGGATGGTGCAGTTGGCGTGAAGAATCACGCGATCGCCAATTTGAGCATCGGGATAAATCACTACATTGGGATGAATGCACGCCTGATTGCCAACGGTCACATTTGCCTGAATCACCACATGGGCACCGATCGCCACTTCTGCCCCAATCTTTGCCGTTGGGTGAATTACGGCAGTGGGATGAATCTCTGGCTCTGGCTGAAAGGGTTGATAGAAAACCGCGATCGCTTGAGCAAACATCAGCCGAGGTTCTGCGGTTTCGATCCAGGCAATGCTTTGTTTAGTGGCGGCAACTTGCAATGCCTGACTGCGGGGCAAAATCAGGGCGATCGCGCCAGTGGTTTCAATTTGGGCGGCAAACTTCGCTCCATCGATGTAGCTGAGTTGCCCACCCGTCGCTTCGTCTATCGCTGCCACTCCAGCAATCTCTGGATCGGGGGCACTATTTAAACCAAGACTGGTGCGATCGACCGACACGCCTAACCGTTGAACCACTTCGCTAAATTTCATCGATTTCCAAGCCTGCAAATGCCCCATTATCCTAGCTTCCCTGGGGATTCACAATCAAAATTTCGGTTGGATTCAGGGCAAGCTCAACGCGATCGCCATAGCCAATCCCGGCGATCGGCGGTGCCAAAATTTCTAAAATGTCCGCATTTTGAAAGTGGCGCTGCTTCGTTTCGGGATGCGGATAATAGACAAAACCCTGATACTGAAGGGACTGGAACACAAGGTGGCAGGGCGAAAAAGAAAAAGTTTCTGGGGGATGATTCGCCGTCCAATCAACCTCGCGAAAGGTGTAGATTGGCTGCTGCATCACAAAGATAGCGGGATCAATAGAAATATTCAGCGTACCTTTGAAGAGAGCAGATAGATCCAATCCCAACTCCTGAAAGTAAGGTATCTGCATGGCAATGCTGCCTATAGGATAAGGACTGTCATTTGCCCAACCCGAAGCGACTTGATGCCCTTGCCGCACCACTCCAGCCACGACTTGCCAGTTATTAATCATAGGAACTTGGAAGTTTACATCAGTCCTCACATCCATTACGCCAGTCTTGATCCCTCACAGCAAACGGCAAGAGGATTTTGCACTCAAAACTCAAAACTCAAAACTTTTTAACCCTACCGCCTACGAAATTCCACCACGTCTTGCTTCACGGTGACATCGTAATCACTAAAAAAATCATGCCCCAATAAGCCAACATCCAAGGAAGCGTTGGCGATCGCCACAATCACATCTTTGACGACTGCATTACCCACGGCGATCGAATCAACATAGGTCAACGGCACTTCCACCCCCGTTTGGCTGGCAGTATTCACCTTCGTTTTGCCAATAATCCGGGCACCCAACGCCTGCGCCATTGCCTGAGTAATCACCGTGCCGCTAGCTCCCGTATCCACAATCATTTCAAAGGTTTGATTGCCGTTAAAGGTCACTTCAATTACTGGAGTGCCGCCTGCTCGCCGTTTAATCGGGGCACGGAACACTTTGCCTGAAGTCGCTCCGCTGGTTGCGATCGCGCTTGACACCTTCAGCGACCCAGAATCGACAGATGCCAATCCTGAAGTCGTGGTGGAATCACCATCGCGCTTTGCTTGCGCCAGTTTCTTTTGAGCCGTGGAAAATTCTCGCTCAAACTCCTTCAGCTTGGGTTTTACCATTGGTTGAGCGGGCGCAGCGGCGGGCAAAGATTTGAGCAGGGCGATCGCCTGCTGCCAGCGGCTTGATACTAGTGTCCAATCGTCTTCCGTCAGGGCAGTTTGGCTAATATTTTTGGCACTGTTTGCTTTTTCCAGCGCCAGTTTATAAGTCGCTTGTAGTGCTGCCGGATCGGGCGAAATTGCGATCGGCGATGACGATGATGACGGCGACGAAACAGGGGCGATCGGCTGACTCATTTGATTGCTGCGGCATCCAGCGACTCCTGCCATCACAATAGCCAAAGTCAATAGCACTGTCTGAAATTGAGAACGGTTGAACATGAAGTACTGGCTAAACAAAGGAAAATGAAAGAAGTCACAATTCAGCTAACAAATCCAGTTTAACCCTTGGACTCTCTGGCATCGATCAATTCGGTTTAGCGATCGCTGAAACCACTGCCTACTTGCCAAACAGCCATTCTCTCCGTAGAATAGGGTACTTAATTTTAGTTTCGGAAGCGAACCTTTCATGTCTACTGGCTACCTCTCTGTGAAGGAAACCTCCGAAGTCCTTGGCTACTCTGAGCAATATATCCGTAAGTTGCTTCGGAGTGGCGATCTTAACGGAGAAATGATTGGGAACCGCTGGGTGATTGCTTCGGAAGCTGCTAGCGAGTACAGATGTAAAGAGGATGCTGAGCCGGCTGTGACCGATCATGCCAGAAGATCCGCTAGTAAACCCACGCTCAAAGCTTTAAGCTTTTTTTCGGGTTGCATGGGGCTTGATTTGGGGCTTGAGAAAGAAAACATTGAGGTGCTTCTCGCGTGTGAAGTGGATGCCGCAGCCCGGAAGACAATCGAGACCAATAGACCCGATATTGCTCTCATTGGTGACATTAGAGACTACTCTGCGGCTGCCATCAGAGAACAAGCCGGGTTAAGTTCTCAAGACGATATTGATGTGATTGTCGGTGGTCCACCTTGCCAAGCCTTTAGTAGTGCTGGAAAACGTCAAGGATTTCAGGATGAGCGCGGCAATGTATTTCTAACGTTCATCGATTTGATTAGTGAACTCAGACCCAAATTTGCGGTGATCGAGAATGTTCGAGGGTTATTGTCTGCGCCCCTAAAGCATCGACCTCATGAAATGAGAGGAAGTACCGATCTGCCACTGGCTCAAGAGGAGCAAAGAGGCGGTGCGCTTCTCTACGTTATTCATAGGCTAAAAGAAGCAGGCTACAGTGTTTCCTTCAATCTATATAATGCCGCCAATTTTGGTTCCCCTCAGCAACGCGAGAGAGTTGTGATTGCTTGTAGTCGTGATGGAGAACGACTTCCTTATCTCACGCCTACGCACTCGCAGAAAGGTTTATATGAGCTACCGAAGTGGCGATCGCTGAGAGACGCATTGGAAGGACTGCCAAAAGATGGGCATTGTTTCGTTAAGTTTCCAGAAAAGCGTCTGCAATATTACCGAATCCTGAAGCCTGGACAATATTGGCGTGACTTACCAGTGGAGTTGCATCAAGCCGCATTAGGTGCGTCTTATCATGCAGGCGGTGGAAAAACTGGCTTCTACCGGAGGTTAGCCTGGGATAAACCATCTCCAACCCTTGTGACTCACCCAGCGATGCCTGCAACAGATTTGGCACATCCAGAAGAAGACAGACCCCTTAGTATTCAAGAATATAAACGGATACAGGAATTTCCGGATGATTGGATGATTGAGGGCAGCCTACTAGACCAATATCGCCAAGTCGGTAATGCAGTGCCCTGTTCTCTCGGTCGAGCGATCGGCAGGATGTTGGTCAACCGCTTAAGCGGCGTACAGCCAAGAGTTTTTAAGGATTTTCCTTATTCCCGCTATCTAAAGACTGACGATATTAGTTGGGAGTTAGATGTAGTAGGAATGCCTGATCAGGTTTCTGCACAACAACTCTGTTTATCTTTGACGTGAAACAGGTTCTTTAATCCCTTCAAATAGGTGGTTCTTGCTGAAGTTCTACATAAGCAGATTGAATTTTGAGTATCATTTGCTTGACATGAAACTTCAACAACTCATAGTCCAGTCCAGCCATAGACCAAAATTCAGCCCCACAAACTCGACTTATATTCGTATTACGCCTAGAAAATGTCCAATTCTCTCCAGTGCAAAAAGCGGCTGCAAAAAGCGCGTGAGTATGAACTCCCAACTCATTTCTCGATCTAGGTGCTTGACTCCCTGTGAGAGTATTGCGCTGTGTTTTGATTTGCACAAACACAGGTGATCCTGTTCCTTCACATAGAAGAACCGAGTCAATGCCCGTGATCTTCAGCCCAAAATCTTTCTCTGGGCTGACCGTGTAGGGGCTGATATTAGCGATTGTTTCCCACAGATCTCCCATAGGTCTACTAAGTTTTCTGGAGATTGAATTGCTTTCGACAAATACGGCGGCTCCACACAGTTCATAAAGATTGCGTGGGTTCAATTCCATTTCTTCTGGAGATCTGACTAATGTTGGCATGGTGGCAATAAAGCGATCTGCAAACTGTTCGCATTCAGCGGCGATCGCAGCAGATTGGCGATCGCTCTCCAAAACAGAGCCTTGAGCAATGTCTACTTGAATCTGATGCTGGATAAAGCCAGATAAGGCTGGTGTGAGTACGGCTGCAATCTGATGATAGGCATGATGTAAAGAATTAAGCTCCGCAGGCACGTTTACCACACTGGCATACTCTGCAATCAATTGCGATCGCGCTGAAACTGAGAGTGGTATCAGTTGAGTGGCTTGAACGATTTGCATAAAGCCTAATACTTCATCGTGCGCTAACTATATCTGTTGATCTTCGCAATCCATCATAGTCTGTAAAGATCGCGCGATCGCTGGGCTAAAGTTAGTGCGTTTCGTCATTCGCCATACGCCATTCGTCATTCTCTATCCACGACTTCTAGCACCGCTTTTGGACTTAACTGATCTTTAAACCAGACTAACCGAGCCGGGGTTTGGCTAAAGTTGACTCCAGCTTTTTCTAAGTTGAGCCGCTCCGAGATTGCCAACACCAAATCATCGCGCCCCGATTGCTGCACTTGATAAAACTTTTTTTGTAGGTATTCGGGTCGCCAGTAGCCAACGATTTCTAGCAAGAAGGTGCGCCCATCGGGATGAACCAGCCGAAAATCGGGAATCATGACGCTGCCAGGAATTGGGATTAAATCCACTTCGCGCTCTAGCTGCCAATCGGTTTTCGTTTTTGTCCAGCGATCGACAAATCCCGCCTCCAGCATACTGTCGTAGGGTTTGCCGGGGGGATAGTGGGTGACCAAGCCACAGGTTGCATCTAGGCTGAAGCGTCCTTGGCGGGTTTTGCCAGAGTAAGCATCTTTCTGTTGTAGTGTGGCGGTCAGGTTCCACTTGGTCACATGCAGCAAAGCGGGAAGCATCATTGCCAGTTTCAAACCATAGCGAGTGCTGGGTTTAAATAGACTGGTGGGACCATCAATGGTGAGGGTGAAGCCGTGGTCTGCGTCGCCTTCAATGTAGGTCATCAGTCCAAATAATTTTAAGTAGCGAAACAGCAGTTTATATTCACCCGGATCATTGCGATGGGCATTGAGGGTGATGTGGCTGGCGCGATAAAAGATGCCCTGCGCTTGCGACAGGTTGTAGCGATGGAGCAAGGCTTCTGGAGTCGGAGGTTCAAAGCTGGTCAGAATTTGATTGTCAGATAAATCGGCATATAGTCCATCTTGAATGTGTTTAGTCAAAACTTCGTGACCCAGTTCTTGGGTGAGGGCGTCGGCGAGACATTGCAGGGTGTTGGTAGTGGCGATCGCGCTACACGAAGCTTGAGCCGCGATCGCAAAGATCCGCTGTCGCAACGTGGCGGGGTCAAGCGGACTGACGGTTTCAAAGGTGCTGAAGGCATCAGCGTTGAGGAGATGAGCTAAGCCGCGCTTAATCCGATAGTCGGTATCTTCGCCTTCGAGTTCTAGCAGTTGGCGATTCAGTTCACCCCGCGTGCCGCCTTTTGCCTCCTGAAACTGATGGATCAAATCCGCCGCGATCGCGATATTCGCTGAATTGATCACCAACCGCTTTGGCACTACGGTTTCGCCACTATAGCGATGGATTAACAAATCACTCGGTAACATAGCAAGCAATCATTCCAATCAGCCGATTTTTAGCAACCAAAAAGGGGGCAATATTGATTAGAAACATCGCCCTTACAAACGTGAGTTGAGCGCAAACCCCTTTCATTTCTAAACTTCCTCTCAAATTTGAGCAATTGCGCCGTCAATCCTGATTAACGAATGGGCACAAATCCTACCTGCTCTGAAAGCTTTTGTCCCTCATCGCTCAACAGCATATTGGCATAGGCAACCCCTGCCTGCTCATCCAATCTGCCATCCCGTTTAATGATGACGAACAGCCGTCTGGTAATAGGATAAGAGCCATCGGCAAATGCTGTTTTATTAATGGCAGCACAGGCAGAGTCAGCGCAAGGGGACACAAATCCCTGCCCACCATCTTCTTTGGAAATTGGCAGCAGGCGAATCATCTGCTGATTGATTACTTCTGATGTGGTCGCGTAACTAATTCCACCTGGAGTCGTGCCAACTTTGCGAATGGATTCAGTTGTGTCCCTCACCTCTTTAACGGTGGCACCTAACGGTTGTTTTTCCATCACGTTTTCGTAGAAGAAATCAACGGTGCCACCCGATTGTAAATTGCGGCTAAACGGCGTAATCGGGAGATTGGGTCCGCCAACTGCCTGCCAGTTGCGAATTTTGCCCGTGAAAATGTCTCGTACTTGAGCCAAAGACAAACCTTTCACCCCTTGATCCAGCAGGCGAGGATTAACATACAGCGCAATGCCATCTAGCACAACCGGAACCTCTTCTAAAGCAAACCCTCGACTTTTTGCTCTAGCATATTCCTCATCTTTAAGTGATCGTGAGGACTGAGCAAAACTAAGCTGACCCCCAATCAACATCTCGATACCCTTGCCAGAACCCGGTTTTCCTGCGGTAGGTTCCGTATAGCGCAGTTGAAACTGCGGATGTGCTTGATTGATGGTTCCCACCACTGTTGACGATCGCAGTGGCGCGAAGGTGGTAGACCCTCCATAGTTGAATAGTCCTTGGGGCGCATTTTGCACCTCTGCCAAAGTGCGATAAGTAGAAACCACTGCACCTTCAACCTGCGGAGTCGGGGCAACGGGTGATGCTCCTGGATCTGGCGATGATCCTGAAGCCGGAGTGGGTTGACTGCTAGCAACCGCAGCAGGACTAATGGACGCAACGGGTTGAGGAGCTAGTCCTGGGATTTTGTCTTTTAAGAAGTAAACACCTGCGCCTAAGAGTCCAAGCGTGATCACCCCCGCCCCGATCGCCGCTACAGGCAAACCCGTCTTGCGTAAAGGAGTGCCACAGATCTCGCACTTAGCCGCAGTAGAGGGATTGCGATCGTGTTCGCATTTCGGGCATTTGATGTAATTAAAGTTGGCAGTCATGGGTGTCTCTACAGGTTAAATAGCTGAGTGGTGCTGCACGGAATGAATGGGCAAGTAGTAGGAGTAGTCAAACAGAATCAACTTGCCTAGCCCTTGTAACCCAGTTCCTCACGTACATTAGTTTCGATCGTGGTGATTTGCTCGTTTGTCAACTTCAGTTCTTCTTGGAGTTCCATCAACTGCGCCTGCTCTTCCAAATCAATGTCGCCATCATTGCCAATGAATGCTTGAAACATCAAGGTGTATTCCTCGATCGCCTCAGTTGCCGTTGCTTGGGGAGCGCACTCTGCCATAATCTGGTTTGCCAGCGCTTGAGGAATCGCGTGTTTTTGTCGCAGCCGTTCTAAAAGCTGTAGCTCAGTTGGCGAGGGATTACCCCGGCGGTAACAGGTCTGCGTCAGCTTGCGAAACTTCTCGACGTTCTCTTGATTTGGCACCACTGTGCCATTGTCGTTGAGCGGTGGGGTCGCTAAGGCAACAGGAACTTTTGCTGGCGCGATGGGAGCAGGTGAAGCCGAGATTGGAGTCGCGATAAACAGATTGTGAGTTTTGATATAGTCCTCGATCGCGGTTTCCACCTTGCCGTACTCTGGGTTGTCCTTGCCGTGTGGCAGGTCAGCTTCAAACTGAGTTAAGTAAGTAATTAGTCGCTGATGGAACGCTTGCTTATCGGGCTTGGTCACGGCGCTCTTGCCGATACTGCTGAGTGCGTCTCCCAAAATATTCCGGGAAGCGCTGTTTGCATCGCTCAGTAGATACTCCTCGGCTTCACGCAAGTCAGCACCGAGCGTCTGCATTTTTTCACGCCCGGTTTGCTTATCCTGATAGCGCATCCGCACTTCAGAGTAGCCTGTTGCCTGGTTCTCGATTGTGGTGATTAACTCCAGCGCTACGCCTAATACGACGTTCTGTTTCACCTGTGACTCTTCTTGAGGCGCGGGTAAAAAGTCCTTGAATTGGCGGTTGTCCTGATGCGTGTGGAGCGGGTTTTGATCAGCCTGAGCCACGGAACGATAGACCGCCCGCATCTTATCCATGCCTTCAATCAACCGCAATGGGAAAGCTCCGACTTCATGAATGAAGTAGATGCGGTGGGGGTCGTTGAGTGGCTTAATGTTTTTGTCGTCTAGAGCGCTCACTTTCCGCAGGATTGGTAAAATTGCCTCCACTGCTGGGTCCGTGGGCTTGCTGCCGCCTTGAATCCCCACTAATTTCTGCCGTTTTTCCGCCAGATCATCCCAGCCTAAACCCATTTGTTCTTTGCTGAACCGGAGGAACGGCTCACTCTTTTGAAACGTGGTTTTAATCTGCGCTTCTTGTTGATCCAAGGTCGGGTAGCGTTCGAGAAACTTCCGGGCGGTCGAGATTTGCACCTGAGTACTGGCTTTGAAGTCGTCCTGGGTGCGTCCCAAGAGCCGTTCTTGTAAATCTTTCACTCTGAGTGCATCAAACTTGCCCAGGTCAAACAAGCGACTACTGACGGCACCTAAAACATCCTGTGAGATGGTTTGACAAACCACATCCTCTCGATCTCCTAAGGTTTGGCTGTAAACCTGATCAATGTCTTTACTGTCATAGAGCAAGATGCCGTTGACCGTCAGGGTGCCAGTTTCCTGAACGTAAACGTGTTCCCGTTCCGTAAGCGTGGTTTGCAATGTTTCTAAAACGCGATCGAACTTGGTGAGATCCGCCAGTAGCGCATCAACTTCCTGCTTTAACTCATCGAGCAACAAGACTCCCAGCGATCGAGATTTCACTTCAACCTTGGAAACATAGGTTAATTCCAAGGCTTGCAGCACGTTTTTGAACTCCTCGTCGATCACGCCGCGTCGATTAATCATCAACATTTGCTTGGCATGGTCATCAATCTGCTTGAGTAAAGCTTGGAGCGAATTCGCCGCCGACTTTTCCCTGGGCAGCCAATCTTTTTGGCGAGCCTGGTCAAACTGGTTGCGGTAGTCGGTAAAGACTTCTTGCAGCACTTCTAGGAATTGGCGGGTGAATTTGGGTCCGCGAAAGCGATCTTCTAACAGCTTATAAACCGTTTGGCGTAATTCCTGCCGCTTGGTTGGAATCAAGTTTTGCAGGTTATCCCACATCTTCTGAAAGTAATCGCTCCAATGCTTCGGGTCAGGATGGCTGTCGTTGAAGCGCGGCGCATATTTTTCTTGCTCCACCGACACAAACCGCTGCAAATTCTCAAACGGAATATTCAAATCGTTGCGCTTTTTGCGAATCCCAGAAACCCAATCTGCCACCTCTTTGCTGTAGGGCTTGAGGTTGTCGCCCAGGCTAATGCTGTCGAGCAGTTGGTGATCGCTTTCTGATTCTGCCAAGCTTAAGCTGGGCAGAATTTCAGTCTTGATCACGTCCCGCATAGCAGCCGGAGACGGCGTGGGGTTTTGCCACCAGGAGACTACATGACCCGCCAGTCGCGCCGCACAAGCATTGAGGACGCGATCGACCGGAAACTGAACGCTGGATAGCCCAAAGGTGAGGTAGTTCTGGGGAAAGCCGAGCGGATCAGGAGCAGACCAGTGCTTGCGAATATTGTCTCGTACCAGTTTCTTGTATTGACTGAATCCAGAACTAAAGTCCAAGAATACATTTTGAGCCACCATCTCCAGAATGGCTCCTACCGTGGGCAGTGTCACCTTATCGTTGCTGTTGCCGACTAGGTAGCAGAAGTTGAAGGGCACGTCTTGACCGCTGTTGCTGCTAATGCGGTCGGAGCCATTGATGCTGTACTGTGCCTCAAACCGAGTGTCATTGCGGGAGTAGTGATTCAGTTCCATCAAGGCAGAATAGGCATTGGCAATCACGCGATCGCCCAACCCTGAGAATGCACCGGGCAACACCAGGTAGGCGGAAGACTGCGGAATTTCAGAAGCGGGAATCCAGTCGCGTAAGTTGTAGGCAAGATCCAGGAACATCCCAGAGCCAGTGCCACCAGAGAACGAGCAAACTACAAAAATGTTGATGCCTTTGTCCAGTTCCACCTGCCAGCGGTCCAGCATGAATTTCTCATGCCCGACAATCTTTTGTTTGGCGTATTGAAAGGCGGCTTTAATCTGGGGATAGTTAGCGGTAAAAGCGAATTTGCCCAACGCCCGCACCTGCCCTGCTCCTGCCAAAATTGAGTCCGTCCCCTTTAACTGGGGCGGAAACCATTCTGCTAGATAGTTATAGGAAGACAGATTATTGAGAATGGGTTTAGCGTTCTCAACTTTCGCCCACACCTGCTCCACTGGACTCAAGGCAATGTCTTGCTTGAGGACTACCTGCGGCTCGGTTGCCTTCGCATTTTGCTCAGTATCGATATGTAAAAACGACACGATCGGTAAATTATCGAGAGTGCCATAGGTTTCGATGATCATCCGCCGAATTTTGAGCAAGACTTCTTTTCCAGTGCCCCCTAATCCAACAATGATGGTGGGAGTCATGCCGTGGTAATCAGCCATAGGTTTAAAGTAGGTGGATAGAAAGGATGGGTTCCGAACGGTTAACTTGTAAAATACTTATTGAGTAAATCCTGGGTGCTTTCACCCGTTTGCCGCAGCAAATTTTCCAGTAGCCTCATTGCCATTCGAGAGGGTTTAACATGTCGGTTTTCCCAACGATTGACGGTTGGGAAAGTTACTCCTAGCTTGGCTGCAAACTCTTCTTGAGTTAAACCTAGCCGCAGTCGGAGTTCCCGAACTAACTCTGCTATATCTCGTGGTTCGATCACTGTTTTTCAAAGCGCTGAATTTAACAAGTGCAATAAATTACTTTATAAAGCACTATATTAAATTTGAGATAGAAACGTCATCAGTATAACCATCAAGATGATTAAGAGAACCCTATCTCTAATTCATCTAGTTTTGAACCCTGAAAAAGACCGCACATTGACAGAATTACGGCTTGCCACCACGATCTTGATCTTTTTCCTTCAAGGCAGTTCCTGAGCCTAAACCGTCACCCGAAATTAATTATGGTAATTTCTACTAAAATTGAGTACAATGATTGATTATCAATCTCTTCAGTGTACTGGAGTTGCCAATGCCTCACGCCCAATTACCCATTCCGACCCACTTTGACCCGCAGACGGTGAAAGATTTTTGGCGCGTGCCCTATGGCGATCGCGCTGCTCAAGCGGAATTGTGGGCACAGCAGTACAATCTTCAGCCTGCGGCAGAGGACACCACGCGGATTTGTTTGCTGGAGATCGATGTGCAAACCACCTTTTGTATTCCCGGTTTTGAGCTATTTGTCGGTGGATCGGGCATGGGCGCAGTGGATGACAGCAGACGACTATGTGAGTTTATCCATCGTTGGCGCGATTACTCAAATCACGCCAACGATGGATACTTATACGGCAATGCAGATTTTCCATCCGATTTTTTGGGTGAATGCAGCAGGGGAACATCTAGTTCCGGCAGCGACGATGATCACCTTTGAGGATGTGCAGCAGGGCGTGTGGCGAGTCGATCCAGCGATCGCTATTCTTCTAGCAGCATCAATTGCTGTGGATTGAGGTGAATGTGCCAAGGAAAAGGTTGATTTTTTAAGGTTTTCCATTTTTCCTTAAATACTTCTGCTTGCAAATGGTAATCACTGGAGTGGAGTGGAGCCGACTGAAGTTTGAGGAATACTGTCATGCGATGGGGCGTTTCGCTGGTCGCTGCAACCCAGCAGGGGAAAGTGTTGAGGTCAGGTGTCAAGTGAAGAATATCTACAAATTTAAGGTGATGGGCGCGGATGCCGACTTGGGTGAAGTGGGAGGACATAGGCTCTGTAAGTTGGAGAGTGCAGTTCCAGTCGATCGCGTCAATTTGTCGAACCCCACTCACCTTAGCGCGGGAAAAGTTTTTGCAGCCGGTCAGTTTGGCGATGCTAACCCGATTGGGATGTTCAAAAATGGTGTGTTTATCGGCGTGGGCGATCGCCGTGCCCTGCTCCAATATCAGCAGATTTTGGCAGATGCGATAGGCTTCTTCTAAGTTATGGGTGATAAACAGAGTCGTTCCAGCATAGGTATTTAAAGTGGCAATTAATTCTTGCTCCATTTGAAAGCGCAAGTGGGTATCCAAGGCGGAGAACGGCTCATCTAGCAGCAAAACATCGGGGTTGCAAATCAAAGCTCTGGCAAGGGCGACGCGCTGCTGTTGTCCGCCCGATAGCTGATGGGGATAGCGATCGCCCAGTCCTGCCAATTCCACTGCTTGCAATTGCGTGTCGATTTGTTGCCGTAGGACTTTCTTAGTTCGAGCTAATCCAAACGCCACATTTTGGGCAACCGTCAGGTGTGGAAATAGCGCATAGTGTTGAAAAATTACGCCAATTCGGCGATCGCGGCTAGGAATATTAATCCCAAGCTTTGAGTCAAATAAGACTCGCCCGTTTAGAACAATGCGCCCCTGATCCGGCGTTTCGATGCCTGCAATGCAGCGCAACAGCAAACTTTTACCTGCGCCGGATGCGCCCAAGATTCCTAAAGGATGGCGATCGGCGTGAAAGGCAAGCTGGAGGGAAAAGTGGGGCAGGTGTTTTTGGATATCGACAAGTAACTGTCGGGTGTCGAGTGTCGAATGTCGTTCGCGTAGTGTTGACCTAGGAGATATGTCGAGTGTCGAATGTCGTTCGCGTAGCGTTGACCTAGGAGATATGTCGAGTGTCGAGTGAGCAATGGTGGGGGGTGAGAGGAGGAGGTTGATGGTAGCGATTGCGGAGAGAGAAATGGATAGGGTGATAATGCTCCAGAACCAGGCTTGACTGGTCGCGCCTGCTTCTACGGCTGAATAAATTGCTAAGGGAATGGTTTCTGTTTCACCGGGAATATTGCCCGCTAGCATCAGCGTTGCGCCAAATTCCCCCAATCCCCGCGCAAAGGTGAGGGTTGCCCCTGCTAAAACTCCGGGTAATGCTAACGGTAGGCTAACTCGCCAAAAAATTCGTAGTTCTGAAGCGCCTAAGGTTCTAGCGGCGTGGAGTAGGTTGCCATCAATTTGCTCAAAGGCTCCCAGGGCAGTCCGATACATCAGTGGAAAGGTAACAATGGTGGCGGCGATCGCACCTGCATACCAGGTGAAAATAATTTCTATGTTCAGCGATCGCAGCAGTTGCCCAGCCCAGCCATTGCTTCCAAAAAACTGCAATAGGACAAATCCCACCACGGTTGGCGGCAGCACCAAAGGAGCGATGAACAGGGCATCCAGCAGCGATCGCCATTTTCCCCGATAGCCCAATAATCCATAGGCAGCAGCCGTTCCCGCAAAAAAGGTAATCAGGGTTGCTACTGCCGAAACTTTGAGCGAAATCCAAAGGGGCGAAAGATCAATATTCGTCATTGGCAATTTGGCGACAATAATCAATAATCAAAGAACTAGTTTAAAATAATTAAAAACTCATCATTCAAACTTAAGAACTAGCTGATTCCAAGTCCATATTTTTGAAAGATTTTTTTTGCCCTATTGCTCACTAAAAACTGAATAAAATTACGGGCAGAAGTTTGATTTTTGCTGCGCTTGACAACGGCGATCGGGTAAAAAATTGGCGTATGTAAATTGGCAGGAATCACCTGTATCACTTTCACTTGATCAGACGTTTTGGCATCAGTGGCATACACTAAACCTGCTTGAGCATTGCCCGATTCTACAAATTGCAGCACTTGGCGCACATTATTTGCTAACACAAATTTAGGTTGCAGTGAGTTCCACAAGTCCTGTTTTTTCAAGGCTTCTTCGCTGTATTGTCCGGCTGGAACGCTACGCGGATCACCGATCGCAATTCGTTTGACGCGAATATCCTTCAAGCTTTGGAGGTTGGTAATTCCTCCACTTGTCTTGGGCACCACTAGCACTAAGCGATTGGTTAATAAATTGCGCCGACTCGCTGGCTCAATCAGATTTTTTTGCTGCAATGCATCCATTGGTTTCTTAGCCGCAGCAATGAAGATATCTGCCGGGGCACCATTTTCGATTTGCTGTTGCAGTGCGCCAGAACTGGCAAAGTTATAGCGCAAGGTGACGTTTGGCTGAGTTTGTTTGTAGAGTGGAGCAATTTCTTTGAGGGCATCGGTTAAGCTGGCGGCAGCAGACACGACTAGGCGAGAGTTAGTTTGCGCGATCGCTGGAGGTTGATCTTGCCATCTTCTGCCAAGGGTGAGCGCGATCGCCAGCGCCATTCCAGCAATCAAGACAAGACTGAGCCTTCGCATCATGGTTTTCTTCTCATCTAATTTAATTGAGCCAACTTATCTTTACCTGCCAAAAATCTTCTTTATCATTTTAGGGCGGTTGATTTTATCCCTATTTGTAAGAGATCGGTAACATAGACACCTGCTTAAAATCGATAGTTGCCCCATTATCTGTGGGGGCGGCTGATTTAAGGGTTGAATGGTGGCGATCGCATGCAAAGCTCTCTAAAGCGAATGTTAGTTGGCGGGGGCTTTTTTGGGGGCACCCTGGTTGTGGCAGTTGCAGGCTATCGAGTGTCCGGGTGGAACTGGCTTGATTCTATCTATATGGTCGTCATCACCATTTTTGGGGTGGGATTTGGTGAAATAGGACCCATGACCCCCGCCCTGCGAATTTTTACAATGGTGGTAATTATTTCAGGCTGCACCTCCGTTGCATATATTCTGGGCGGCTTTTTGCAAATGATCACTGAAGGCGAAATTAAACGAGTATTCGGGGTGAGACGGATGAAGCGGGAAATTGATTTGCTAACAGACCACGTGATTATCTGTGGCTACGGTCGAATTGGGCAAATTTTAGCGCATCAAATGGAAGTCGCTCATCAGCCTTTTGTTGTAATTGATAATGATGACCATCGCGTAGCACAGGCTGAAGGCAAAGGCTTTTTAGTCCAAATGGGGAGTGCTGCCGATGAAAGCATTTTGGAAGCTGCCGGAATTATGCAGGCAAAATTCTTGGCAACCGTTCTGCCCGATGATGCCATCAATGTGTTTATTACGCTGACCGCGCGTGGGTTGAATCCCGATCTGATTATCCTGGCAAGAGGCGAGTATCTTTCTACAGAAAAGAAGCTATTGCAGGCAGGAGCCGATCGCGTTGTCTCTCCAGCGGCGATCGGGGCACTTCGGATGTCGAATATGATTACTCATCCCGCTGCAATGGATTTTTTGGATGAAGATGATGGACGTAATAGCCTAAATGAACTGCTGGCTCAAATTGATGTTCAAGTTGAGGAACTGGCAATTTCTCACAACTCTAACTTGACAGGATCAACTGTAGGAAGCGCTCAAGCACGGGGCAAAGGCACCTTTATTGTGGTGGCATTGCGGAAGGCGATCGGTTCAACCATTATCAACCCGGATCACGAAGCCTTTCTAGAGGAAGGCGACACTTTGATTGTGATGGGGCATATAGGCGATATTCCCAAGTTTGCTCGACATCATGCCGTTAAACGAGAAATTCAGTATCGCGGTTCCAAGTTTACGCGGTAGCAACAAGAACCGCTGGTCATAACAGTAGAACCTATGAAAGCGGCGATCGCTCAACTCAAACCTGAATTCTATTGGTCGTCTTGATTCTGAACACTGACCGATAGCTGTAAACCCATTTCACCTAACCAACTAGCGAACCCATAAATTGCCTGACTGCCCGATTGGGCTAGGATGTCATCCAGCTTTTGTCGTTGTAATTCAGCCTGTTCAGATGACATCGTTGTTTTGCTAAATGCCTCTACCACATCCAGCAAAGCACTTTTCAGCAAAGTCGGTTCGGGGTCTTCCTCTTCCAAAATAGCTTCAATGTAAGCTGCCGCTTCCTCAGGATTTTGAAGTGATTTTATTAAGTAATCGTAATAGCTGTCACTCTTGGGTGAGTTTGTGTCTTTTGCAGTCATCACGCAAGCTGTAAATTTGGCATCGGTAAAGACCTACCTTGCTCTTCATAGGTTTCGATTAGCAACTCAAGCACTTCTGGGGCATTCTTGGCGGCTTCTTCATAAGTATCGCCGTGGGTATGAGCGTAAGGACCAAATTCTGGCAAGCTAACAATATACTTCTGATCTTCATCAGACCACCGAATCAAAATGCTGTAGCGAGATTGCATTTATTTTTCGTCTTTATCTTGAACATTTACAGTTAGCTTCAAACCCAACTCATTTAACCAACTGGCAAGACCATAAATGGCTGAGCTTCCGGGTTGAGACAGAATTTCATCCAGCTTTTGACGATGCAGTTCAACTTGATCAAAGGTCATTTTTGAGGAACTTAAAGCTTGAAAAACATTATCAAGTGCCAGTCGCAACAATTCTGGTTCGTTGTCTTCTTCCTCTTCCATATGCGTCTCCAAATAGAGAGCAGCATACGCTGGGTCTTTGAGACGAGAAATTAGATAGTCTTGATAGCTGTCACTTGTTGGAGCCTTCACGTTCTTCATAGTCTGCCCAATACTCTTTTGCTTTCAAAATATCTCTGTTTTGAGTGCTTTTATCTCCACCCCAAAGAAGAATCACCAGAGAACCTATTTGACCAAAGTAGATTCGATAGCCTGCACCGTAGTCTATTTTAAACTCAGAAACACCTGATCCAACTGGCTCAGAATTCTTTTTTGTCAAAAGTCCACGTCGAATTTTATCTTGCGCTTGGTCAATTTTGGTTTGCGTTTTTGAATCTGGTATGGATTCTAACCAATGTGCAAAAGGACTTTTGCCGTCTGCCGCAATGTAAAGTCGAATTTCTCTAGAGTACGCTTCCATGCACAGTATTCTCGGTTATTACGAGAGTACTCTAGCACGGGAAATTGTTTATTCAGGGAATAATCATAGCATATATATAAATAAAGAACAATAACTTTTAGCATATATAAATAAAAAAGAACAACTTTTATACGCTGCAACGTAAGGCTGCAAAGCTTGTTGATGTTTATGGCGTTGCCATTTTGAAAACAGATCACTAATTATTAAGTTTGTTGAAGGATAGAAATTGACAGGTTAGTAAGCAGTGTTTAGCCATTAGTAGCTCGATCGCAGTTCCGCAATCGTTGTCCATCGGCACAGACTTTTATAGGTTCGGGAACGCAAAATAACGGGATGATGAAAAGACTGTTTACTGGGTGTGGGAATGCGATCGCCTGAGTTATCTGCGTTTCAATTGCTGCAAAAAGCAGTGTCTCTGTTGGTGTATCAATCGGTGTTTGATTTTGAGCAGGAAGCAGGGCAAGCTTTTTTGGCATTGTTGCAAGCGATTCACAATGCTCAACAGCGTACAGATACAGAAGTGGGAGACGCAGAAGTTTTGGATTGTCTCCAGGCTTATGGGCGCTGGTTTCGCTGTCTTGCCGAAGCAGAACAATCCTGGCAAGATCTTTTAATCACCTGCATATTGCGAGATGAAAATCCATTTACTCAACAAGCGCAGCAAAAAGAGTTTCAGGCATTGTCGTCAGGGTTAGTGTTGGCGGCTGGGCACGATTTGCAAGTGTTGCAAGAATTGTCTCGTTGTGGAGAAGTGCAACTGAGAGATTGGGTGGAAGCGATCGCGCCAGTTTCTCTACCCGCGATCGCGTGGGAGCCAGCCAGCGATGCAGCAGTCACATCCATCAAACTTCAGCTAGAACGGACTAATTGGGCAGAAGGTGTAGAAGTGTTTGCTGCTCATTACCATCAGCACGGCACCGGACTTGCGGCGATGTTTTCTGCGTTGCGATGGCATCAGGGCGAACTCGTCGGCATTGCCCACGCCGATCCGGTAGAACTAGAGGATCTGGTGGGTTACGGCGGACAGCAAGAGGCACTACTGAAAAACACTGAGTTTTTACTCAAAGGTTATCCGGCGCTGCATGTCTTGCTGTATGGCAGTCGTGGGTCGGGCAAATCGTCGTTGGTGAAGGCGCTGCTGAATCGTTATAGCCAGGATGGATTGCGTCTAGTTGAGGTTGCGAAATCGGAGTTGCGAGATTTGCCTGCGATCGCCGATCAACTGCGTCCATTGCCGCAAAAGTTTATTCTGTTTGTGGATGATCTGTCGTTTGAGGAAGACGAAGACGATTACAAAGCATTGAAAGTCGTGTTGGAAGGGAATTTGACGGCGCGATCGCAAAATGTAGTCGTCTATGCTACTTCTAATCGGCGGCATTTGATTCGCGAGTTTTTTGGCGATCGCCCCCGTCCCAAAGATGGCGATGAAATTCATGCTTGGGACACTGTGCAAGAAAAGCTCTCCTTCAGCGATCGCTTTGGGCTAACCCTGACTTTCGAGCCGCCCGACCAAGCGACCTATTTACAGATCGTTCACCATCTGGCTGCCCAAGCTAATATTTCCCTGAACCCAGAAGATTTGGAGTTTCAAGCGCTCCAGTGGGCAACTCGCCACAATGGGCGATCGGGTCGGACTGCCCGCCAATTCATCGACTTCCTCCACGCTGATCTTTCTACAGTGTGATCCCACTTGACGATTCACCTGATAAGCTGTTGGAAATTATTCCTTGATGCCTTAAATATTCGGTTGGTCACTATTCTGAGTAGCACATGGAAGTTGGGAACTGGTTAACTGCGGGTGGAATCGTGATGGTGCCGCTGCTGGGGTTTTCCCTGGTGGCAGTGGCTCTGATTTTGGAGCGGGTGCTGTTTTGGGTCAAGATTACTCGTCGTCAAGATCGGCTGGCGCGGGACGTGTTGGCGATGTACAGCCACAATCCTCGCAATGCATTTTTGAAGCTGGAGAAAAATACTGACCTGCCGATCGCCCGAATTTTTTTGGCGGCATTGGAACTCGATCGCCCCAATCCCGAAGAGTTTCGCTTAGCCTTGGAAAGTTCGGCTCAAGCAGAAATGCCCTTACTCAAGCGGTTTAACACCGTGTTTGAAACCATCATTAGTCTATCGCCGCTGTTGGGCTTGTTGGGAACCGTACTGGGATTGATTCGCTCGTTTGCGTCGCTGAAATTGGGAGAAATGGGCGGCAGCAGCACCCTTGGAGTCAGCGCTGGCATTAGTGAGGCGTTGGTTTCTACAGCAGCGGGATTGGTGGTCGCCATTTTCACGCTGCTGTTTGCCAATACCTTTCGCGGCTTATATTTGCGGCAAATCGCCCTGATTCAAGAATACGGTGGACAGCTAGAATTGCTGTATCGTCGCTACTACGAACAAGGAGTGTCTTCGTCCTATGCGGCTACCGGATGAACCCGATTTGCCATTTCAGATCAACATCGTGCCGATGATCGATGTGATCTTCGCTATTCTGACGTTTTTCATGATGTCATCTTTGTTTTTGACGCGATCGACGGGCGTACCTGTCAATCTGCCCAAAGCGGCAACGGCTGAAGCCCAGAATTCTGGACGTTTTACCGTGACGGTGAATGCTCAAGGACAAATTCAGTTAAATAATCGAGCGGTGCTGTTGTCTGATCTGAAGCCGCGACTGCAAGCGTTGGTTGGAACTCAGCCAGCGCAGGTGATCATCAATGCAGATGAACGGGTGAGCCACGGTCAGGTGGTGGCGGTGATGGATCAACTGCGCCAAGTGACCGGGGTGAGATTGGCAATCGCGGCACAGCCTAAATAACCAACTTGCCTAAAACTAGACTAAAACTGAACTCCAACCGTCGTTGCTTGTCCATTGCGGCTGATGGTGAACTGGGCAGAAGCGGGAGCGTTGCTGATAAACGCTCTGAGGTCGTCAAAACTCTGGAGGATGTTTCCGTTGACTCCCAGCAGGCGATCGCCCACTTGCAAGCCGCTATTTTCTGCTGCTGAACCGCGATTCACACTTTGAACGACTAACGTTCGAGTATCCACAGTTACGCCTAACTGCGCGCCCGCGATTCGTGAAACGATCCCTTTGGGAATCGCTGGATTCGTGCCTGCTCTGGGCGATGGAACGGTTGAATCTGAGTTGAAACCAGGATTTCTATATTGAGGCATGGGTACTTGGGAGGACTCGTAGCCTGGATTATAGCGATCGTCGTTGGGCGTTGGGATGACCACAGCGCCGCCAGAGTATTGACCATTGGGACGAGACGCGAACTGATTATTGGGTGTCTGCTGCTGATAGATTCGGCTATTTTGACGCGATCGCCAAATTGGATATTGCGGCTTTGGCAACACCATCCCACCGGGAAATTGAGAGATTGTCGGATTTGTGGGTGGCTGATAGATCGGCGTTTGATTATAAATTGGCGACCCCGAAGCTATGTTTCCAGAACTGTTTTGGGCAATAAACGATCGGGCAGTTTGCACACTGGTGGCAATGCTGATCCCCGTATTGCTGCCCCGTGCCGATTCCAAAATCGCCTTATTCACTCCCACCATTTCGCCCAGCGTATTCAACAGCGGACCACCCGAATTTCCGGGCTGCAACACCACCCGCGATTGCAGATCGCCATTGCTTCGCACACTGCTAAACGTGCCTGTTGTCAGCACTCCCGGACGACCATAAGGACTGCCGATCGCCAACACTGGTTCTCCCGATTGCGGCGTGCTGGTCGCCAAGGGCACCGTGGGCAGTTGTCCCCCAGTTTGCAGTTGAATTAGGGCTAAATCGGAACGGCGATCGATGGCAATCACCTGCCCTGAATAACTTTGTCCATCGAACGTTCTCGCAGACACCCGGCTGCCCACTGCCCCATTCACCACATGATTATTGGTGATCACCAATCCATTCGAGCTAACCACACTGCCAGAGCCAATTTCTCGCCCTGCAAACACCGTCACCACAGCCGGATTCACCCGCTGGTAAATTGTCTCTGCTGATCCTGCGATCGCGCGTGATTCATAGGCGATCTGCACAGGAGCGCTAATCGTTGGAATAGGCGTAATCACCAAAGCCGAAGCAGCAAACAACAGCAAATATCGTAGTTTCATGGCATCTGAGTAAAGAGCATTGGGTGCGAACCAACCTAGCTTCCAGTCCCTCAGAACGTTGGAACAGTGATTTTAGCGTTCCCCTTTTAAAGCCGCTTATTCTAAAACGGTGAACAAACTGTCACACCATTTCCAAAACTTTTGCGGAAACAGAAGAAACTAAAAAGTATCAAGTAGAAGAGAGTGGTTACTGTTCCGACGCTCTGGCACCCCCAGGGCGTTTTTAATGTTTAAACGGAAAGCTAGAGAGTATCGTTACCTTTCATGGGGTTCAGCAGGGCATCCGGATGGTTCTTAGTAAACACCTCGTCCTTTTTAGTGCCCTACTCTGACAGGTAAACCTAACGCACGATTAGGAAAAAACTAGAAGGTAAGTAAATACCCTATCTGCAAGAGAGAATTGTTTAGGATGTTGCTTGGATTCTACTTTCTTCGTTTGTATTTCTAATGTTTTTATTTCTTTCTAAGCTATTGCCGCTGTTTTTGTATCCTATCGGTTTAGCGTGCCTACTGCTGCTGCTAGCGTTAGGGCTAATGCTTTGGCGACGATCCCGCCTCGCGATGATCCCCGTTGGATTAGCGCTAATTATCTTAATGGTGAGCAGCAATGGCTGGGTTAGCATCTCGTTGCTGAAATCGTTGGAATTTCAACATTTGCCCCAAGGCGAGCTACCCAAAGCAGATGCGATCGTGGTGTTGGGGGGAGCCACTAAACCCGCTTTTGCGCCCCGTCCGTGGGTGGAGGGGAATGAAGCAGGCGATCG
>Ga0163154_10003391_pt1 | contig 22172 bp, 18 predicted proteins | sample OliLakLV19MP9P1_FD_148649 | JGI IMG/M metagenome (GOLD analysis project Ga0163154, IMG submission 148649) | Freshwater microbial mat bacterial communities from Lake Vanda, McMurdo Dry Valleys, Antarctica - Oligotrophic Lake LV.19.MP9.P1 | ecosystem: Environmental > Aquatic > Freshwater > Lake >... | reverse complement strand
GCCAAAAAGTGACGATTGTCCCCGGCGGATTGACCCGCGTCGCGCTCAAAAAAGGGTCGCTGGTGGTCAATTCCTCACAAGGCGGCGGGAGCAAGGATACGTGGGTGTTGGGATAAAACAACCTATCCCCTACAAATTATCATGATGTGTAGGGTGCGACCCATGGGTCGCCCTACTGTGATTCTATATCGCCCCGTTGCGAATCGGTGTAGTCGGGTGCGTCTTATTGCAAATAGCGCGGGATGTCGAATAGGTCGCCGCTCAGGTCAACGAAATTGGTCGAGACCCATGCGTTCAGACCGGCTTTGGTCAGGATTTGCAACCATTGGTCATCGCTGCTGCGGGCGACCACAATCAAATCATCCCCGGCGCGTACCGAACCGACCACAGCGGCGTTAGCTCTGCCCTCAGCGCGAAGATTGGCTCTGCCGTTGACCACGCCGACCTGTGCATCACGCGGCGGCGTGACCGCCCACACACGGATATTATCCACACAGACTTTCGTGCCTTTGCTGACGAAGATTCCGCCATAGCCCGCCACGCGATTGTTGTCCTCGGCCTCTAAGACCAGCACATCGTCAATCCAATAGCGGATGCGGCGCTCGGCCACTTCAACGCGGACGCGATACGATTGCTCTAAGACGAAGGCGAACGGGGCGCTGCCCAGTTCCACCGTGCGCGGCCCAAAATAACTCAGATTAACGGTCTGAGCATCGAAGTCGGCATGGGCGCGGTAGGCGTTGAGCAGGCTTGTGCCGTCATAACGAGTGGCGATTTCGACCTCGCCGCTGCTGACGAACCGCAAATCAAGTTCGACGACATAGCTGCTCCATGTGCTGCTGCCCCAGAACAGGACATCATGTGCGCCCGTGCCGTTGGCGCGATTGCAATACGCGCTCTCAGCGTTAACGTCTAAAATTTCCCACCCACCCGTGCCTTGCTGTTGTGTCAGGCCACCAGCGGCGTTATCCTCAAAATCCTCGTCATACATGCGTGAGACGGCGGGGATGAGCGTCGGCGCTATCGTCGGGGTTAGGCTAGGGGTAGCCGTCGCCGAGTCCGTCGGGGTCAGGGTCGCGGTTGCCGTCGCGGTAAGGGTCGGCGTATGGGTCGATGTCGCGGTATTGCTGGGCGTCAGCGTGACTGTCGCGGTATTGCTGGGCGTCAGCGTGACTGTCGCGGTATTGCTGGGCGTCAGCGTGACTGTTGCGGTCTTGCTGGCGGTCAGAGTCGCTGTCGGGGTATGCGTGGCGGTATTGCGCGGCGTGCGCGTCGCGGTAGCGGTGTCGCTGGGCGTCGGGGTTGCGGTGAACAGAGTCGCCGTCGCGGTCAGGTCAATGTCGGCCAGCGCGGTAAATTCTGCGTCCAATGTGCCTTGTAGCTCACGGGTGGCGGCGGCGATTTGGCGAGAGGTCATCGTTTCGGTAAAGGTGGCCGTCGGCGTGGCGGTATCGGTTTTGGTCGGGGTCGCGGTGGCGGTATCGGTTGACGTAAACGTCGGGGTGGCGGTGTTGGTCACATCCGGCGTAGCCGATAGAATTGCAGCGACTTGTGTCCCCGTCGCATTGGCTACTGCGATGAGGTTATTGTTGTTGTTGACGAATAAGAAGCCCGCCAGCCCTGCAATCATCAGCAACAGGACGAGCAGAATAACCGGCAAATTTGAGCGTTTCCGCTCAACGGGCAGTTTTTGTGGCGACTTCGACCCGCCGTCGATTAACTCGGTGGGCGGGCTGGGCGGCGGCACAAACGTATTGAGTTCGCCCAATGGTCTCGCGCCCGTCCATTCCGCTGTGGCGGGACGGCGCGGCGTGGTCGGGGGCGGCAGCCCTTCTACTTTGAATTTGAAGAAACCCGTCGAACCGCCCTCGATGTTTTTAGCGGTCTCATTGAGCGCCTCTGAAAATGCGACGCACGACGGCCAACGGTCTGCTGGGTCTTTCGCCATCGCACGCCCCAACACGATCATCGTCTCAACGGGGAGGTCGGGGCGGATGGTATAAATCGGGGTCGGCTCATCTTGCAAGTGCTTGTACATCAGGGCGGGCGTATTGGTCGCCTCGAATGGCAGTCGCCCAGTTAGGACGGCGTAAATCGTGACGGCTAGCGCGTATTGGTCAGATGATGGCTTGACCTCCTCGCCTTTCCATTGTTCGGGCGGCATATACGACGGGCTGCCCATCGACATGCCTGTTCCGGTCAAACCCGCGCTGGTCGAGTCCACCATCTTGGCGATTCCGAAATCGACCAAATAGGCTTTGCCGTCCTCATCAAAGACGAGGTTGGCTGGTTTGATGTCACGGTGGATGATGCCCTTGCTGTGCGCGTAATCCAGCGCAGAACTGATGCCATCTAGCAAGGTCGCCACTTCTTTTAGGGAAGGTGGTGCGCCGGGACGCTGGCGCATCCGCTGTTCCAACGAGCCGCCGGTCAGAAGCTGCATGACGACGAACGTCAGGTTTTGAATCGCGCCAAAGTCATAGATGGTGACGATATGTGGGTGTTGCAGTGAGGCGGCCAGCCGCGCCTCGCGGTTGAAGCGTTCGAGGTAGCCGGGTTGGTCTGCCAGAGCCGGAGACATGACTTTGACGGCCACATGTCGCCCCAAACTGGTCTGGACAGCCCGATAGACCGCCCCCATGCCACCCTGACCCAACATGGCACGCATTTCGTACTGTCCGATGATTTGCCCTACAAGGCTGTCAAAACTCATTCAAAACCTCGCTGAGGGGTTGATGGTATGGGGTAAGAAACTTAGCGCCAATGGATTTGGAATAATTCTACCGCAAACTATAGCGCGTATATCCCACTCTCCGCAACCAACAAGGTTTTAGGGGCAGGGCAAACGCATCAAATCTCAAATTTCTGCGGACGCCCCGTTGGGCGTCCCTACGAATGACGATTAGGGTAAGGACGCGCAACGGCGCGTCTGTCGCCATCTACCATTTTCTTCCCTCATCTAAATTTTGATGCGTTTGCCCTAGGGTTATCCTTCTGCCCGCCGCCATTTGTATAGATTTAACCAGCTTGACCGACCTTGCGATACATGTATCCTGTCCGCACCAAAAATCTGAAATCGACAATTCTTTTCACATAACGATACCTGACGACGAATTATTGGCATAAAATAGTGTATTGAACGTGGTTTAACGAAATAATCGCATGGCACAATTGATTATCACCAATCCAGCACTGGTTGACCGTCTGATGCGTGCAGCGGTCAAACGTGGGATGAATGTCGAAACACTCTTAGACCATCTTGTTGTCGCTATAGATGACCTCGGCCAAACGACTGAACCAGCTACACCCAATCACACGACCTTATCTACCCATCCAATCGCCTAATGGAGAACCTAAATAGAACTAGCATAATGCACATCATTGGGGATTTTCGTAGGGGCGAGGCTTGCCGCCCGCTATTTGAGATGACATAAACGCTGGTTGTAATCATGCTGTTTTTGTTTCAGCTCTCCATAAGACCGCGCTTCAACGGATGTTGGCACGCACGGAGGCACGCGGTGATTCACTCACACTGTCGTTTGACCCCGCAAATGCAGATGACATCCTAAACGCAGAACTCGGCCTCGACTTCGATCCAAAACGGGGTGAGCATGGCTAGGCCGAAAATCTTGCTCGACAGCGGCTTCCTCGTTGCGCTCTACGCGCCTAGTACGCTCGCTTACGCCGCCGTGCGACAAGTCATCACCGACACCGATGCAGATTTTGTCCTGCCCAATGTCGTCCTAACTGAGGTCGCTTATCTGCTTAACCGTGAAGGTGGAAGCCATTATTATCTCACCTTACTTCCCTAAATTTACACAATTGCGCCCTAAACCAGCCTAGCCGCTAGGGTTTTCTTATTCCCTACCTGTGTGACCTTACTCCATTGTGTGCAAACACGGGCAATCGCCTTGTTGCTTTATTCTAATGCGCGGCGCGTGACGATGTGCCACAATAAGTGTGCCGCGTCCGCTTCATCGCTAAAGGTGTCTTGGTTATGACCGACCCGACCACCATGCTATCCCGTGTTGCCGATAACTTATATTGGATGAGTCGCTATCTGGAGCGCGCTGAAAGCACGGCACGCCTGCTGGATGTCTACATCTATACCATGCCGGATGTGCCGGAGGTGTTTGAACAAGCGCGGCTACGTCGTCTGCAAGAAAGTTTGTCGCTGACGGCGGAGGACACGCCCGAAAGCGAAAAACTCTTGCAAGCCCTGACCTTTGACGCCAACCATGCGGCTTCTATCAACCACAGCGTGACCGTCTCGCGGGAGAATGCGCGCCAAGTGCGCGAGCAAATCAGCAGCGAGATGTGGACTCAGTTGAACAAGCTGTATCTGGACGTGCGCTACGCTAAAGTCGATGGAATCTGGCACGAGTCGCCGCACGACTTCTATATGAAGGTCAAAGAAGGGTCGCATTTGTTCACCGGAATCTGCGACGCGACCATGAATCACAATCAGGGTTGGCACTTCATCCAATTGGGGCGCTATATCGAGCGCGTGTTTGGGCTGTTGCAATTGCTCTCGGTGCATTTTGCCGATATGCCGCTGACCACTCACGACGACTTGACCACCGACCAATATTTTGAGTTGGTGTCTATCTTGAAATCGGTCACGGCGTTCGAGGCCTACTGCAAGGTCTATAACGCCAACCTGCAAACCGGCTGGATTATCGAATTTTTGCTGTTCAATCGTGAATTTCCGCGCTCACTACATTTTGGGATTGAGATGATTCAATCATCATTGGTGACATTGGCCGACATCACCGGGCGCAGCAAAAATTCACGCCTGCACCGTCTATCTGGGCGCTTACAATCGGTGTTGCGCTATGACGAAGTGGCAGACATCAGCGATTTGCGCGGCTATCTGAACAGCGTGAAGGCGCAAATCGCGCAGATTCACGATTTGCTGCACGATACCTATATCACCTACGCCATCGAAACAGCCATTTAAGGGCGGTGATGCGTTGAAAGTGATGAGTAAGCGCATCATTTTCCTCAAATCCCCCTTTAATTCTTGCTATTTCTCATCACTCAGGACTCATCACTGATGTATTACGCCATCACCCATTTGACGATTTACTCCTATACGCAGCCCATCGCCGATAGCGTGATGGAATTACGGATGCACCCGCGCAACGACGCCCAACAGCGTTGTATCCGATTCAACCTAGAGGTGCGCCCAAAGGCCAAGACGTTCTCGTACCGCGATTATCTGGGGAATGTGTTGTACAGCTTCAATATCCCCGGCGTCCATGAGAAATTGGCGGTCAAAATCGAGACTGTGGTCGAGGTCAAGCCGTCCGTCCCGCTGCCGGAATCGTTGTCGATGAGCGCGTGGGAAGAATTGGACGCTCATACCCGTGACCGCGACCTGTACGATATGCTGTTGGCCGGTCAATTCACCGAGCCGACGCCTTTATTGGCACAATTCGCCGCCGAAATCGGTTGGGGGCGCACGACAGACCCGCTGACTCTATTAAAGGAGCTGAACGGCGCGATTTACCGTGCCTTTGATTATCAGCAGCATGTGACCAAAGTCGATTCGCCGATTGATGTGGCGTTAGAGGCGCGGCGCGGAGTCTGCCAAGACTTTTCGCATATCATGTTGGCGCTGGCACGTCAGGTCGGAATCCCCAGCCGGTATGTCAGCGGATACCTGTTTCATCGCGAAGACCAAAATGACCGTTCCGACGCGGACGCCTCGCACGCATGGGTCGAGTGTTGGTTGCCGGGATTGGGCTGGGTAGGGTTTGACCCGACCAATAATCTGATGGTGGCTGACCGGCATATCCGCATCAGTGTGGGCAGCGATTACGCCACGTCGTCGCCGTCGCGGGGCGTGTATTTGGGCGTGACCGAAACCGACTTAGAGGTGCGGGTGAAGGTCGAAATGTTGACCGACCTCCCGATGGAGGAGCAGCCGCTATCGCCGGAAATCGAACTGCCGCAATATGACAATACGCAGGCGCTACTCACTCAGCAGCAGGCGCAACAACAACAATAGGTGGGGAATCAAGCGGTTATAGGGACAACGCTATCAGGAAATCGACTTCACTATGCTTTCTCTTTAACCAATTTCAGGTGTTCGTCAATGGTATGGGAGAGAGATGCGAGGCCATCAGGAAGCGTATAGCCGTGCAGATGTGACAATAGTTTGGGGTAATCTTTGGCGTCTAAGCGCACTGGAATCAAGCATATTTCATCTGAGCCGGGTTTCGTCCGTTTGAGCGCGGCCTCAACCTCTTGACGGATAATGCTTTTCTTATCGCTCAGACGTTCCCGATAGGGAGTCGAAATGAGCGCGATGAAGCAGGCCGTTTGCGCGATGGCGTTAAAAATGGTTTTCTTCCAATCCGCACCGCCGCGAATCCGGTGGTCAATCCAGACATTAAAGCCATATTCCGACAGTTGGCGGTGCAATTCAACTGCCTTTTCGCGGTCTTCTCGTTTGTAGCTGATGAACACATCCGGTTTGGCTGATGCATCATAAAGCGAGGTCGCTGGAGTACCAGTCAATCGACTGTATTTGATGAATAAACGCCGGTAGATACGGTCATCTTTCCCGCGTACCATCCCAATGAATTCAATTTTTCCACGCACGACAGACCGAAAATCCAAGCGTCCTTTGTTGGGTGAGCGATGTTTTTTACGTTTCAAGAGGTGATTTGCTGTTGCTTTCAGTAAGCCATTTCGCTCCCAATCGTGCAACATCGCCCGCACCTCACGAATGAATTGGCGGGGGACATTCACAAATTCATTGACCACCAAACCCGTGACCTCTTGGCGCTGTTGCGGCGTTTGAAATTTGATTTTACTGGTGTTGATCCTAAAGTTCTCTTCATCTTTATCACGTGTGATAATTTGGATTAGCTCTTCACCTAGCATGATTTTGTTAGTAATTGGGTCGATATAGGCCAATTCAGGCGGAAACTTCGCCCCAGTGGCCGAAAAGACCAAATCGTCTGCATAGCGCGTATAGCGACAGTGATGTTTTCTGGAGAGACGGCTCAGTTGGGTATCTAGCCTACTGCACAACATATTGGAGAGAATCGGCGAGGTACACGCGCCTTGCGGCAGGCCGCTATAGGTTGAGACGATCTGGGCAATCCATGTTGCAACTTTGAGATCTAATTTATATGGTTCAGCGGCTAACATCCCCCTAATACGACCCAAATGGATGGATGGGAAGAAGTCTTTCAGGTCGATATTGAGCAGATTACGAATCCGTCGCCCCTTCCGATGATATTCGGCATTGGTGACAATACTGCGCCCTTGAGTGAATCCGTAGACCGACTCACGCGGGTGGTAGATGTCTTGGAAAGCGGCCAAAAGACACTGTTGGAGTTGGTCGAGGGCACGGCTGGGCATAGAGATTGTGCGCGTCTCGCCTTTTTTGCGTTTGGGGATTTCAAAGGTTTTGTAGCGCTGATATTTGGGATCGTACAGCACAAACCGCAGATGGGTTTGTGAGACGCCCAAAAACTCAGCCAATTGTTCAAAATCTTTGATGGTGCGGAGCAGGTCTAGTGTTGAGGTAGGCGAGGTATCGGTCATTATCCTGTAAGGTGTCACTTGTTGTAAGCAAAACTTCCTTAACGCGCCATCAGAACATCTGGTTCACAGGAACACACGAACACGGAGGGGAACTAGATGCAGCGATGTAAAGTGAGACAATCCATCGAGAGATTCGCGGTACACGAACTCAAACTATTGCTTACAACAAGCAACCCCAACAGTATAACCAACGACACAAAATTAAAACACCACATTCCCCAATTTTTGATGGGGCGTGATGATTTCCTTCTATTAAGTCTTGGATCAAAACGCGAATACAATAAGAAAAAGTGACAGAGGTAGATAGTGATGGCTACAGCAATCGCTTTTATGATGCACATCCATTTTAAGTATGCCAAAGGTATTTAAGAATCCATCACCGCCCGCAGCCGGTGTTCTAGTTCACTGAGCATGATGGCCGTCGCGCCCCAGACCACTTGGTCACACAGCACATAGGCCGGGACGCGCCGATTTTGTCCGGTGAACATCGGCAACTCGACCTCTTGTTTGCTGGCGGGGTCAAACAAGGCGCTAACCGGCGCAAAGTGGACGGCAGCGACCTCTTGCGGGTTGGGATTCAAGGACGGTAGCGTTGGGATATAACCCACCCACGGGTAGACGTCAAAATTACTGGGCGGGATATAGAGGGGCGTTAGGTTGCCTAGACATGCTACGCTACCAGTTTCGATACCCAATTCCTCGCGGGTTTCGCGCAGGGCGGTCTGCCAAAAATCGGCGTCTTCGGGGTCGCGCCGCCCGCCGGGGAAACTCATCTGACCGCTATGCCCGTTGAGTTGGTCGGTGCGGCGCGTCAAGATGAGGTGCAGCCCGGACTCTGGGTTGGGCTGTACGGCGGTCATGTACGGCGTATCGGCGGATGACGATTCCACGATGGGCGTCCGTATCGGCATAGGTTGCTGACACAACAAAACCAACACCCCCGCCTCACGCGGCAGGGGATCTGTTTTGCGCCCCGGACGCCCCATCGGAGCCATCGCCAACATCGACGGCGCGGGGTCAAACCCCGGTAAGGCTAGGGCGTGCTGGATGTGTTCAAGCGTAATCGACACGGCAGCCCCATCTGAGCGTGATTAGAACTCTTCTTCTTGCTCGTCGATTTCTTCATCTTCGGCAGATTGCGCCACAGCAGCGGACACATCCAGCGTGAGAAGTTGCTCAATCAACTGGCGCATCATCGGCTCTGGCATCGCCCCCGGTTGGTTAAAGACGATGGTGCGGTCTTTAATCAGCATCAGGTTGGGGATGCTCATGACCTGAAAACCTTGCGACAACGCGGGATTTTCGTCCACGTTGACTTTGGCAATCAAGACTTTACCGGCATATTCCGCCGCCAATTTGTCCAACACCGGGCCAATCTGACGACACGGGCCGCACCACTCCGCCCAGAAATCGACCAAGACGGGCAGTTCGGAATTTATCACGTCCTGTTCGAACGTAGCATCTGTCACTTTCAGGGGGGTATTGTGTGTCATGTGTGGGGTTTCCTATACAACGCGCTCGATTGTCTATACACTCTTAGACGCACGACTTAAAAGACACCTTACAATTGAATCAAATTTCGCTAAGCACGCCCATCATATTGACGTTACATTACGATTGAAGTATATTACTGTCATAGTTTCGTAATTGCGTTATATTGTGCCATATATTTCAAGCTCGGAGCGGAGATATTTCCATGAGAAAATCTAAAGTCCTCGTCGTCGAAGATGATGAGAAGATTCGCAAGCTTATGACAGACCATCTGACGCGCAGTGGGTTTGAGGTCATCCCAATGGAAGACGGCCCGTCAGCGCTGGAATACGTTCGCTCAGAAGGGTTGCCGCATATCGCACTGGTAGACCTGATGCTCCCGAACAACATGCACGGCTTCGAGTTCTCTAGTCGTTTGAAGGCGATGGCGGATGTCCCCATCATTTTCGTAACCGCCGTGCGTGATACCGACACAGTGGTGCAAGGGTTGAAGAAATACGCGGAAGACTTTGTGGTCAAGCCGTTTGATGCGCGTGAGCTTGAGGCGCGTATCCGGGTGGTTTTGGCGCGGATGCCCAGCCTTGATTACGCCAACGAGCCTGTGGTCGAAATCGACCAGCACCTGCAAATTGACTTCGCGCATAACCGCGTGGTCTTGGACAACAAATCCATCAGCCTGACGCCCACCGAGTCGATTTTGCTGCACGTCCTGTTGCGTAATGCTGGCCGCGTGGTCGAAAACCGGATGCTGATTGCCCGCGTCTGGCCGGATGAGGATGTGTTTGAAGATACCCTGCGCGTCCACATGCACCGCCTCCGCCGCAAGTTAGAAGCCGACAGCCACCACCCGCACTATATCCGCACCGAACGCGGCGTGGGCTATATGTTCACCGTCAAGCCACCGCAAGATTTCGGTAGCGACGAGTAAAACAAGTCATATCAAGAAAATGGCGGGCGCAGCACAAGACTGCGCCCGCTTTTTTGCGCGTTATTCCAGTGGCAGAAGTTCTGCCCCGACGATGGTGATACGGCCTTCGAGGGCGGGCGTGACCGTCCCCAGTGAAGAAAAATACGCCATCGCTGCCTCAATATCCAATGAGCCGAAGTCATACGGGTTGATGGCGTTTTCCGCCAAAACCGTATAGCCATCGCCGCCGGTACGCATAAAAGTATTGGTCACGAGGGTATAGAGCGCCTCCGGCTCAATCGGGCTGAACTCCCCAGCCTCATCTTGGACTTCCACGCTGATGATGCGGCTACCGACCGCTTGAGTCGGGTCATAGGTGTAGTGGATGCCCGACACTTGCGGGAAGCGCCCGGCCAACCCGTCTCGACTGACGACACCATCGGTGACGACGATATAGCTGACGCCGTTCTCTAGCGCCAGAATCACATCCGCGCCGCTCAATTGGAAGGTCGCCAATAGGTTGCTGAACGGTTGAACGCTCAAGACCTCTCCGAGCGTGATGTCGCCCGCGTCGATGCTGGCGCGGACGCCGCCGCCGTTCACGATGGCAATTTGTGCGCCGCTGTTGAAGCGCATGGCGTCCGCAATGATGTTGCCCAATGTACATTCTTCGACGCGGCAAGTCTCGCGGCGACCATCCAACGCCTCAGATGCAACCGAGCCAATCGGCTGTTCCGATAAGGCACGCACCTGTTGATACAACGTATCAACCAGCGCTGCCGCATCCGTATCTGGGGTGATATATTTGCTGAGGGGGATGATATTGCCCACCGCGTTGGTCGCCACGCCATCGGCGTCAAACACCATATCTATCCGCCCGACAAATTGAGTGTTGGCGTCGGCCTGCACATAGTAAATGGTATCGCCAGCTGTGTTCTCGAACGCCAGCGAGTAAGCATCAATTTCGCCGCCGAAAAGCGTCGAGCTGCGCCCGCCGACCACGATATCTATCCCGACCAAATCTGGGATAAGTGCTTCTGCTTCGCCGGGGCCGACATCGACCAGTAAAATGATGATATTGGCGCCTTGTTTGGTCAGGGTCTCGGCTTGTTGATTGGCAATCTCGGCGTAATCGGGGTTAAAGACGATTGCTTTACTCGGATTGCTGATGAGGGTCGTCTCGGAAGTGGTTAGGCCAATCACCCCGATTTGACGCCCCTGCAAACTGAAGATGGTATAGGGCAGCACCTTGTTGCTGAGTTCGGGTGAGCCAGAGGTATCGGTATTGGCGCTGATGACGGGAAAGTTTAGGCCATCGATGAATTCAGCCAGCACGGCATCGCCATTGTCGAACTCGTGATTGCCCAGCGCCATCGCGTCATAACCCAGCAAGTTCATGATTTGAACTTGGTCTTGACCTTTGTACTGGGTATGGAACAGTGTGCCAGTGAAGCGGTCTCCGGCATCGAGCAACAGACTGTTGGGGACTTCGGCGCGAATCTGCTTGATGACCGAGGCTAGTAGCGCCACGCCGCCATTGCCCTGTGCGTTGGGCAGGTGCGCGGCGCGGGTGTCATTGGTATGGATGATGGTCAGCTTAAACGGTTCTTCGTCCTGTGCTGAGGTCAATAGGCTTGACATAATTATCAGTAATAGTAACAGAGTGAAACGGCGCATCAGTCATTCCTCCAAAAGTCTCGTATGTTAAGGGATTGGTGAGACTCCTATGTACTCAGTATGAACTATCCGATACCTTTTGGATGTTAAATCAGTGTTAACAAAGTTGTACCCTAACAATTTTGTGCAATAAAAAATCCCCGACAGTATGCCGGGGATTTTTTGTGGTGTTGGGCGACCCACTGGGTCATCCGCACCCTTGAATTGAGTTATTCCAATGGCGGCAAGGTCGCGCCGAGGATGGTGATACGGCCTTCGAGGGCGGGCGTGACTGTCCCCAGCGAGACCATGTAAGCGACGGTGGCTTCAACGTCCAGCGTACCAAAGTCATACGGGTTGATAGCTTGGTCGTTCAAGACGCTGTAACCATCGCCGCCGGTACGCATGAAGCCGTTGGTGACGACGGTGTAGACGACATCCGGCTCAATCGGGCTGAATGTGCCGTCGCTGTTTTCGACTTCAACAGTGCTGACGCGGCTGCCGACTTCGAGGGTCGGGTCATAGCTGAAGCGGAGGCCGGAGACCTGCGGGAAGCGGCCACCCAGACCTTCACGGCTGATGACGCCATCGGTGGCGAGGATGCCGCTGACGCCGTTTTCCAGCGCAACAATCACGTTCGCGCCGGTCAGTTCAAAGGTCGCCAGCAAATTGCTGAACGGTTGGACGGTCAAGAGTTCGCCGAGGGTGATGTCGCCCACGTCGATGCTTGCGCGGACGCCGCCGCCGTTCATGATAGCGATTTGTGCGCCGCTGTTGAAGCGCATTGAGTCAGCGACGATGTTGCCCATCGTGCATTCTTCCACGCGGCAGACTTCACGGCGACCATCCAGTACCTCAGCGGCGGTAGCGCCGATGGGTTGCTCGGCCAGAGCGCGGACTTCCTCGTACAAGTCGGCGACCAACGCGGCGGCTTCCTCGTCTGGGGTGATATAGCGGCTGAGGGCGATGGTGTCGCCAGCGGCAGCGGTGACGACGCCAGCGGCGTCAAAGGTCATATTGATGCGCCCGACGTACTGGGTGTTCGCGCCGGCCTGAACATAGTAAATCTTCTCGCCAGCTGCGTTGGTGAATTCTTGCGGGTACTTGCCAGCCGCGCCGGTATAGGCATTGCTGAACAGGGTGTGGCTGTGGCCGTCAACCACGAGGTCAACGCCAGACAGGTTGGGAATGAACGCTTCTGCGTCACGGATGCCGACGTGCATCACCACGATGATGATGTTGACGCCTTCAGCGGTCAGGGCGGCGGCGTGTTCATTGACGATACCGGCGTAGTCATCGCTGAATACGATGTCATCGCCCGCGTTGCTGATGATGGCGGTTTCGGCGGTGGTCAGGCCAATCACACCGATTTTGCGATCACCCGCGTCGAGGATGGCATACGGCAGGACTTTGTCGGCCAATAGGGGCGAGGCCGAGAAGTCGATGTTGGCGCTGACGACGGGGAAATTCAGCCCGTCAATGAAGGCGGCCAATACCTCGTCACCGTTGTCGAACTCGTGGTTGCCCAGCGCCATCGCGCTATAGCCCAACAAGTTCATGATCTGGATTTGATCCTGACCTTTATATTGGGTGTGGAACAGCGTGCCGGTGAAGCGATCTCCGGCGTCCAAGAACAGGCTGTTGCCGCCTTCAGCGCGGATTTGCTTGACCACTGAAGCCAGCGCAGCGACGCCACCGTTGCCATTCGAGCCGGGTAGGTGCGCGGCGTGCGTGTCATTGGTATGAATGATGGTCAGGTCGAACGGTTCTTCGTCCTGTGCGGTTGCCGCGATGCTCAAAACGGCCAACAGCAAAAGTAATAGGGTAAAACGACGCATAGATATGCCTCCAACTATGGAAAAAAGTGGGTTGATGTCAATCACCAAGTATTCTTGGTAATAGTCATGATAATGTTAAGTAGGCTTTAATGGATAGTGCAGGATTTAACGTCATTGTTTAGCAAATTCAGACATTGGTTATTGTGGATATGGCATGGTTTGCAGTGGTTGGCGCTGTTAAGCCTGACCGCGCTCATACTGCGCTTCTCGGTTTTTCCGGTCAATACGATGTGGGGGCGCATCGCCCTTTTGACCGGCGACCAGCATTTTGACTTCATCGGGTGGGAGCTAGACGCCATCGGCGCGAAGGCGTCACAAGCGATGTGGGGCGCTCACCCATTCATGACCGAAACCGAGCGAAGCGCCTATGTCCGGGCTTATTTTGCGGACATCGCCCGCGCCCAACAACTTGAATCAAATATCGACGCGGTATATATCGACCCGAACCAACCCGACCCCGCCGTTGCCAGCGCTAATTTGCGTTCACAACGCGAAGCCTTACGCGCAGACCTCGCCAACCGCCAATCGCTGGCGGAGGCGATTTTGGAGGGACAGGTGGCCGCCGTATTGATCGATGAAGGCTTTGGGCTGGGCGGTCAGCTTGTGCCGCCGATTGCGATGCGCGTCACCCCGCTGCCGAATCTGTTGGTGATTTCGCCGCGTGACCGCATCGAATTTGCCCACGGCGTCAATCTTGACCCGCTGACCGCTGAACAGCGCTACGCGCTAGAGGCGAAGGTGATGGACGATTTTGATATGGCCGCGCTGGTCGTGCCATTGGGCGGCATCGCGCTCTATCCAGCGATGGTGCTGGAATCGTCTGACCTGCAATGGACGGCGGAGACATTCGCCCATGAGTGGCTACACCATTACTTTTTCATGTACCCACTGGGTTGGGCGCTAGATTTCGCCGACCCCGCATGGCATATCAATGAGACGGCTGCCAGTTTGTTTGGGGTAGAAGTCGGGCGCAAGGTGATGGCGCGATATTATGGCGAATCCGTATCATGGACGCCTCAAAGGGTGTCCCTACAATCGTTTGATTTCGGCGCGGCGATGCACGAAACCCGCGTCACGGTGGATGACATGCTGGCCGATGGGCGTATCGACGAGGCCGAGGCGTATATGGAAGAACGCCGCGCTTTGTTTTTCGCCAATGGCTACCGCATCCGCAAGCTGAACCAAGCCTATTTCGCCTTCTATGGCGGCTATCAGATAGAGGGTATCCCCGGCGTGGCGGGCGAAGACCCCACCGGCCCAGCGATTCAGGCTATCCGCGATTCCAGCCCTAACCTCTCGACTTTTGCCCACACCATGAGCGCCATTACCACCCGCGAGGCGCTGCTCACCCGCGCCTATGGCAAATAATAACCGCCGGACTCCTCGTTTTTGGGGCTGTATTCCGCCATAAGGGGGAGTATTATTCGTAATACTCCGTAGGATAATGATTTAGGATGGCTATATCATGTATCGGTGGATTTTGGGGTTAGGTCTGATGTGTGTGCTGGTAGCGTGTGATGCGGGAACGGTGGAAAACCGCCTCCCCAGCGCCATCACGCCCGCGCCGTCGCAGACCCCTGATGGCATGAGTGGCGATGTTAGCAACTTTATACAACCCATCGCGTCACAACCCTTAGGGGCAAGTCCGTTGCCGGGGTGCGACCCGTTGGCGCTGTCGGTCTGGGAGACTAAATTTTATCTCCCTGATGATGTGCTGGATGACCCGCAGGCAATTCGGGACTTGGGCAAGGCTTTTAGCAATTTGGATTACCCAGAGTGCGTCGGCTGGGCGCGGAGTCATGCGCTGCAAGCCTATCAATCTGCCGCCCTAATCGCTGAGGCCAGAATCGGGAATAATATCCTTAATGAGAGTACCTATAACAACGATTTTTCCGCCGCGATGGATAACTATGAGGCGGCCATGACTAACCTCCCCCTCGCATCGCCGCCCATGCCAACCGTCGTCCCCACCGATGCCGTCCCGTGTCCCGGTATGAATATGACTTGCCCAGAATTAAGCTGCGCCCAAGCCTATGCGTGCCTGATTGAGGGCAACACATCGCTTGACGCCAACCACGACAGCGTACCCTGCGAGAACATCTGTCGCTAAAACACCCCCTCTTATTTAGGTCAAACACATCAAAATGAATATGAGGGGAAATGCGCCAAACGGATTTATGGATACACCGTTAGACGTGTCAGAACATCAGATTTTCCTTAAATCATAGACGGGCGGGCAAGCCTCGCCCCTAAACGACGACATCCGATGACGCGATTCTAAACACACATCACCAGAAATCTTGTAGGGGCGACAGCGTGCTGCGCCCATGCTGAAATACCCCATTTCAACTCGCACCGTTAGGGCAAACGCATCAAAATTTAGATGAGAGAAGAAAATGGTAGACGCCGACGGACGCGCCGTTGCGCGTCCCTACGAATGACGATTATGGTAGGGACGACCAACGGGGCGTCCGCCGTCATTTGAAATTTGATGCGTTTGCCCTGATTGAGTATTTGACATCCTAGCATAAGGCCTTTCAAAGCGCTACAATCTCTAAATCTCAATCCTGATGCTGGTGCGTTGATGTCGGATATATTCATCTCTTATCGTCGTAAGCCCAGTGGTTCTTTGGCGATATTGATTCAAGAGCTACTCAGAAATATTTTCGTTCACGAAAATGTTGATAAAATCGCCGAATTAGTCCGCCCTGTGCTGAGCGTAGAACCTAAGCCACGTTATAAAGTCAGTTTACCATTTATTATCCTCACTCTCTTTTTTGTGACAGCGACGAGCTTAATCGCTACCTACTTCTCTGGACAAAATAACCCAACGCCGGATGCGACACCATCCCTGATCGCCGCCGCCATCGCACAAAATACGCCCCATACCCCAGAGATACCAACGCTCACAGCCACCATCGCCGCTGACTTGCCCGCCACGACAACGCTTGAGACACCCACAGATACCGCTTCATTGGCCTTCACATCCACCGAGACATCTTCACCGACGCCGACCAATACAGCCATATCCTCTCTGACATGGGCAGAAGCCCTACCACAAGGAAAATTCAGGGTAGTAGGATCATCAAAGTGGCGTACTTATTGCGCTTTAAGCCCGGATGAAACGCACTTAGCCGTTGGCGGAGCGGGTGTATATCGCCTGTCCGACGGCCAAAAAGTATTTAGCAGCACGGAAAATTATCCAAGATTCAGCCCCGACGGAAAACTCTTAGCCCTTAGCGAAAATGGGGTGTATCGGCTATCTGACGGCCAAAAACTGTTTAGTATTACGGGGTATTCTCCAACCTTTAGCCCAGATGGGACGCTCTTAGCCGTTGGCGGAGATGGTTTGTATCGGCTATCCGACGGCCAAAAACTGTTTAGTATCACTGGCGATAATCCAACTTTCAGCCCAGATGGAACACACTTAGCCGTTAGACAAGATAGTGTGTATCGGATATCTGACGGCCAAAAACTGTTTAGCATCACCGGATATTATCTAACCTTTAGCCCAGATGGAACATACTTAGCTATTATACAAGATGGTGTGTATCGGCTATACGACGGCCAAAAGATATTCGATACCACCGGATATGATCTAACCTTTAGCCCAGATGGGACACACTTAGCCGTTGGACAAGATGGTGTGTATCGGCTATCTGACGGCCAAAAGATACTCGATATCACAGGAGCTAATCCAATTTTCAGCCCAGATGGAACACACTTAGCCATTAGAGAAGATGGGGTGTATCGACTATCCGACGGACACAAGCTGTTCGATATCACAGGAGTTAATCCATTCTTCAGCCCAGATGGAACATACTTAGCCGTTGGACAAGATGGTGTGTATCGGCTATCTGACGCCCAAAAGCTGTTCGATATCACAGGACCTTATCTAACCTTTAGCCCAAATGGGACACTCTTAGCCATTGGACAAGATGGTGTGTATCGGCTATCTGACGCCCAAAAGCTGTTCGATATCACAGGAAAGTATGCTCTGGCCTTCAGCCCAGATGCAACACTCTTAGTAGTTTTGGGAGATGGTGTTTATCGGCTATACGACGGCCAAAAACTGTTTAGCTCTAGTACACACATAATCTTCAATTCTAATACAACAATCATTGTTGACTGCAAAGCATTTATTGTTGACAACAATGTGGTAACTCTACAAGGGCGAGTTACCATAAACACGAGAATCCGTAATGCCACAACAAGTAATGCTTCCCAAAAGACCGTATTGCTAGAAAATCACGAAATACATATTCTAGGGAAAACAGGGGATAATAATTGGTATTATGTGCTTGATCAACAAGGTGGTATTGGTTGGGTCAACGCCAGTCTGGTTGCCTTATTAGGTGGAGACCCCAGTCAATTAACCGTTATTGGCGATTAAATGAATACAAACATCCATACCTTCGCCAATTTTGACCATTGCCCATCTATTAGAACGCAGAACGCGGCCATTTTCCCTACGAATACCCTATTTTCGTAGGGACACGGCACTGACGTGTCCGTTTTGGCGAAGGTATTGAAACATAGGGATGGTATAAGCCATACCCTTTGAAATATGGATATGATGTCATCAAAATCGTCGTAAGCCAGAAATTTTGTAGGGGCTACAGCGTGCTGCGCCCTGCAAGGCTATGTTTTTTTCTCATCACTCACCACTCATCATCCAAGACTCTCAACACCCATGACGCAACCCAATAGTGCGTGATACAATCTGCTTGCGCGAATAATCAAACGCATATTCGATTCTTCTGGGCTTAACGATTGAGAGGATTTTCGTATGACTTTTTCCATCAAAAAAGCAGCGGTTATTGGTAGCGGCACGATGGGCGGCGGCATCGCTGCCCTCCTCGCCGGGGTCGGAGTCGAGGTGCTGCTGCTCGACATCCCGGCCAAAGGCACGCAGGCGGGCGACCCCGCCGCCAAGCGCAACGCGATTGTCGCGGACAACCTCAAGAAACTTCAAGCGATGCGCCCCGCCCAATTGTTCAGCGCCGCCGACGCCGCCCGCCTCAAGACCGGCAACACCGAGGACGACCTCGGCAAATTGGCCGACGCCGACTGGGTGATTGAGGTCATCGTTGAGCGCCTTGATGTCAAGCAATCGCTGATGGCGAAGTTGGCCGAAGTCATCAAGCCGACGGCGATTGTCACCAGCAACACGTCCGGCCTCCCCATCCACAAAATCGCAGAGGGCTTGCCAGAAGATTTCACCCGCCGATTCCTCGGGACGCATTTCTTCAACCCGCCGCGCTACCTGAATCTGCTGGAAATCATCCCCCACGCTGGGACAGATCCTGACGTGACCGCGTTCATGTTCAAATTCGGCAAGGATGTCCTCGGCAAGGGCGTCGTGCTGTGCAAGGACACGCCCAACTTCATCGGCAACCGTTTCATGTCGATGAGTGGGATGCAGGCCATGAATTACGCCGTCGACAACGGTTATAGCGTTGAGGAAGTGGACGCACTGACCGGCCCGCTGATTGGCCGCCCCAAGACCGCGACCTTCAACCTCAACGACCTCGTGGGCTTTGATATTGCCGTCGGCGTGGCGCGTAACCTGTACCCCGCCATCGCAGACGATCCCGCCCGCGAAGTCCTCGCCAATCCCAAGACCGCCGCCCTGAGCGATGAATTGCTCAAGCGCGGATGGCTGGGGCGCAAGACCAATCAGGGTTTTTACCTGATGAAAAAAGGCGCGGACGGCGAAAAAGCCTTCTGGGCGCTGAACCTCGATACCTTGGATTATGAAGCCCCCAAGACCGTCGAATTTGACGCGGTGAAGAAACACGGGCGGGTAAAACCATTGGGCGAGCGCATCAAGCGCCTGATTGGTGAATCAGACCGCGCCGGACAATACCTGTTCAACCTACACGCCTTCTACTTGGCGTATGCCTCGTTCCGCGTGCCGGAAATCACCGACAGCATCGTGAATATCGACAACGCGCAAAAGTGGGGTTTCGCCCACGACATGGGGCCGTTTGAGATTTGGGACGCGGTGGGCGTCGCGGAGACGATTCCGCTGTTTGAGGCGGCGGGCTATCCGGTCAGCGATTGGGTCAAGCAGATGGTCGCGGACGGCAAGCCGACCTTCTATCAGCGTGACGCGGTTGGCGTCGTGACGGGGTATTTCAGCCCGCAAACTGACGACTATGTGCCGGTTGAGCCGGACGCCAAAGTGGTCAAACTGGCCGACCTCCGCGCCCGCAAGACCGATGTCGTGGTCGAAGATGAGAACGCCGCCCTGATTAACCTCGGTGACGGCGTGATGCTGATGGAATTTCGCACCAAGCAAAACACCATCAGCGGCGGCCTATTAGATATGGGCTTCAAGGCGCTGGAACTGCTCGAATCAGATGAGTGGGACGCGCTGGTCATCGGCAACGACGGCGAACGCTTCAGCATCGGCGCAGACCTCGCGGGCGCGATGGGCGGCGGGCCAGAAGGCGTCGAGGCGTCGGTCAAGAAACTGCAAGACTTTGGGATGGGGATGCGGACGGCGGCCAAGCCCGTCGTGGTCGCACCGTTCAATATGACGCTGGGCGGCGGACTCGAAATCACCATGCAAGGCACGGCCATCGTCGCCCACGCTGAGTTATACACCGGCTTGGTCGAGGTCGGCGTCGGCATCATCCCCGGCGGCGGCGGGTGTAAGGAACTGCTGCGGCGCATCGTCAATCCGGTAGCGCAACGTGGCGCGGATGTCTTGGAGCCGCTGCAAACCGTGTTCCAATTGATCGCGACGGCCAAAGTCAGCGAGAGCGCCAAACAAGCGCAAGAATTCGGCTTCTTGAGCGCGACGGACAAAATCGTGATGAACCGGTCACAGTTGATTGGCGAGGCCAAAGATTTCGCGCTCGGCCTGAGCAAGACCTATCAGCGCCAAGCGCATGAGCCGATTTGGGCGGCGGGGCGTGATGCCTATGCCGCGTTGAATTTGGGAATCGCCGCCTTCATCGAGTCGGGCGTGGCGTCAGAATATGACGGCTTCATCGCCCGCAAACTGGCCTATGTCCTGACCGGCGGCGCAATCAGCCAGCCGGGCTGGGTCAACGCGCAACTGATCCTCGACCTAGAGCGCAAGGCATTGATGGAACTCATCATGCAGGAAAAGACTCAGCAGCGCGTGATGTATATGCTGGCGAACAACAAGCCGCTGCGGAACTAGGCTTCAATGCTTCTGCCCAATTCTGACCGCGCCGTGATAGACATGCGGAAACTGACCGATTATGTGTTGAATACCGAGCATGATCATGGTGGTCATAAAGCGAAGTTATTGGCAATCGCTTTAGAAATCACAAGTGATCAAGCAGTTTATCTGAGAGATTTGCTGCTGTATGCGGTACAGGCATATGAAGCGCAGTATCATTCAGAAGATCAATATGGTGTACGTTATCGTATTGATTTTCCGATTGAAACATCACATGGTCAAGAAATGCTCAGAAGCGGTTGGATTATTCGACCTGAGGAAGATTTTCCTCGCCTTACAACCTGTTTTGTATTGGAAAGGAGAAAGCCCAATGCATAAGTACAACCTGCTTGATGTCGTGGTTCTACTTCAGGATATACCCGAAGACGGGCTTCAGCGTGGCAATGTCGGCACGTTAGTAGAGATATTGGGCGAGGATGCTTGGGAAGTCGAATTTGTGGATGACAGAGGCTATACCTATGGGCTTTTGGCTTTACGAGAAAGTCAGATGCTCGCCCTTATAAAAGTCCCGAGAGTAGCGCGTTAACCCTGTTTTACGATAATTTGGGCGGGGTTGGGGATGTGGCGAACATCGGCGCGACCTCAACCACCCCCGCCAATGGGGAGTCGAATGTCTCGTACTTGATTTTGGCCTGTAAGCGAGAAAGATAGGGAATACAACCATGAACGCGCAAATTTTGACCATTGAAACCATCATTTCAGACCCCGACATTCGCGCCGGACGCCCGGTTATTGTCGGTACAGGCATCCGAGTCTCAGATGTAGCAGCCTTATCTGTCTTTCATGGCCGCACACCAGACCAAATCGCCGTCAATTATGGATTATCGTTGGGACAAGTTTACGCGGCACTCGCCTACTACCACGACCACCAAGCTGAGATTGACGCTGAAATCCGCGACGATGATGACGCTATTCAGCACGCTAAAGAGCAGGCGAATGGCGGATAGACTACGTTTCTATCTTGATGAGAACGTCGAAACAGTCATAGCCCCTCAACTGCGCTTGCGCGGAATAGAGGTTGTCACGGTGCTTGACCTCGGCTTATTGGGAGATAGCGACGCCAATCACCTTGCCCGCGCTACCCGGATGGGATATGTCCTCTGTTCGTATGACCGTGATTATCTCCGATTGGCGAATGAAGGTATCGAACATACTGACTTGGTGATGGGACAACGTAGAAGACATGAAGTTGGCGATTGGGTGCGTGGGCTTGTGCGGATGCACGCGACCTACACCACAAATCAGTTTATCAATCGCATTGAATTTTTGTAATTTACCCTTGTACGGGCGGGGTTGGGGATGTGGCGAACATCGGCGCGACCTCAACCACCCCCGCCAATGGGGAGTCGAATGTCTCGCCCGATTCATAAACGTCCAACCGAGAGAATTTGCCGTCAACCTGATGCCAGACCTCAACCAAGCCCGCTTCTGGGTCAATCAGCCACAACTCGCGCACGCCGTGGGTTTCGTACAGCTTGAACTTGCGCTTGCGGTCAAA
>Ga0163154_10003390_pt1 | contig 22176 bp, 15 predicted proteins | sample OliLakLV19MP9P1_FD_148649 | JGI IMG/M metagenome (GOLD analysis project Ga0163154, IMG submission 148649) | Freshwater microbial mat bacterial communities from Lake Vanda, McMurdo Dry Valleys, Antarctica - Oligotrophic Lake LV.19.MP9.P1 | ecosystem: Environmental > Aquatic > Freshwater > Lake >... | reverse complement strand
AGATATCTCGTTGCAGCCAATAGGATTTGAAAACTTCAATGATCCGAATTGTGAAATGATACTCGCCAAGCTGCAAGCAAACAAAGGATTTTTACCGCTAGCGGATAAGAGTACGCCCGAAGAAATTTATGAGGCATTAAAGATCAGTAAGAAAACCTATAAAAAAGCCATTGGCACGTTATACAAACAACGTAGAATTATTCTTGAGGCGGATGGAATTAAACTTGTTTGAGTAAATAGCCGCGCTGGAACGGGACTGCGGTTGCACCGAAGTAAATAAAAGGTAATGCGGTTAAGTGGAAAAAAGGTTACTTAAGATTTTCAGTTATGGCACTTTGAGTATCGCTGATTTTTTTCAGGCTAGCACCTATCTTATTTTCAATATTTCCTTTGCGATTCATCCATTTCGCTATAGCCTCCATAACTTGTTCTCCCATTTCACTCTCTGTATTCGTTTTAGTCAGATATTTATAAATTAAAGGATTATTAGCTAATAAGTCGGATGAATATCCAAAGCGATTTACCGACAATCCCACCATGGTATTTGCAGCCTTGCCCTCCGCTGCCGATATAAATTGGGAGCTATACAGATCTTCAAGTTCGGCACTAAGTTTTTGAAATTCAGCCTGCATTGCTTCAGATAGATCACGAACTTCATTGCCTACTGTCAGCGGAATATGCTCAGGCTTCCTTACTACTTTTCTTATATGAATAATTTTGAGCGTTACGGGAATAGTAATGTCAGCCTCATTCGCAAGCTTAAGGGATATACGCATAAACGTATTTTTCTTTAATGTATTAGAATAAGAAAAATCTTTTGATGTGGTTTCCGAAAACAAAATATCGTCAGTTGCCATGTCCTCGATCTTGAATAAAATCGGGGGTGTTTGTCCTGCTTTGCTGGTAATTGATATTTGGGTGACACTTCCTTCCTGACCATTTCTTGCAAAGAGCGCTGCACGACTCGAAGGCACATTCACTTCCGCAACTGTAGTATCAGTAAATACTACTTGTTGAACATCATCTGCATAAAGGGCAATATCCTTCAGCTCTTTTTGGAAATCATTAAGATAGACGTTCCAAGCCGATACAGCGTCCCGAAGTTTTTTCTTTTTTTGATTGTTGCTATCCATAGTTAAAAGTAAATCCTTCAAATCTTGCTGTGCATCTCTTGCTATTAGGAAAAAATAAAGCAAAAGGATATCCTCAACGGATTGGCCCTTAAAATTAATCAACAGTTTATCAAAAGTTTGGATTTTGCCTTCAAGCAAATCCAGGTATAAAAAGCCAACATCAGTTTGCTCAACGACAGGAATGATAGTACGTGCAGATTTAATTTTCTCAAATTCGCCTTTGAGTAAATTAAACTTCTCATGAACGTCTTCAATTTCTTTTTGAGAAACGTTAAGTCCTAACGAATTGTTCGTTTCTGGTTCAACATCACTACAACTCACAATCGATAATAATAGGCTCAATGAGAAAAGACAAAGCAGCAGTAAGCGCATTGGTGGCATAGATTGTTTTATGAATTTACGGTTATTGGAGCGTGCAAACAAAATTTAATCGCAAATTCGTATCAATTGGTTGTGTACCGACCAACGTTCGGAGGTTTAGCGGTTACGTTTCACCAAACCAACAGACTGATGCTACGTGTTGAAAATTGAAAACCTCTGCGGCAAATCTAGATCGGTTTTTTTATGTTGTTTCCGTTTTGCGTTTCGTGCAGTTGTCTTGAGGTGAAGTTATTTTGTACCATTGACCGCCAATGGTTTACCCAGAATCATCAGAAGTGATAACAGAAACTCGAATTATAGTAAATTGGCAATCAGGCCAATTTGAGCCACTTTAAAGTTATGCAGTAGCGTGCGTTATCCGTCAAAGGGCGGACAAGTTGTTAATATAGCCCGCCCAGCTAACGCCAGTCGGACGGGCTTGGGCATCCGTGCCTATCTGCCAGATCCGCCAGTTGGCGGAGTAGGCAGGCTTAACCAAATCTTCATAGAAAGTTTTTTGGCGCGGCCTTTCAATAACCCAATCTTTTTTCATCATACACCACGCACTGGGCCAGCGACACTCTTTGGGTAGGCTTAAGTTTTGCGTTGACATATTTGGCATGCACAATGTGTGTTGCTGCTGCCTAATCAATAACTTTAATTCTATTGTCTTTTAAATTCATGTCTATCAATTTATAGTGCGGGTCTATCATAGCACTTATTGGCTCTTCATCTACCACCACGCGCACTGTATTCAGTTTTTGGTTTACACGATGCTTTCTCAAATAGAGTTCCTTGTTTGTTTTAGAGAAAACGCCAATCTCAATGTAATCCATTAATGGAATTAATTTCCCGCTTGCATTCATCAGCTGATATTTATTTATCTCGTACTTAACTTCAATCAGGTATTTTCCGTTACCTAATTTAGTAGCTGTGGCTTTCACGAGTTTGTTGTCATACCATGTAACAGTTTCAAACAAATCTGTAATTAAATACTGCAATGAATCAGGGGTCACTTGTTTTAAGTAGTGAACCATTTCCACGGAAGTGGTATAAGGAGGCTTCTGAAATTTGGTTGCGTTCAAATACGATCGAAGAGCGGTGTTTAATTTTTCCTCTCCAATAAAATCCCGTAAGGCATAGAGAGCCAACGATCCCTTTTGGTAAGGAATGTAACTTCTTTCAAGACCATCGTTGTACACCAACGGTTTTTCGTCAGCATCTTCCACTCGTTTGCGCAAATAGATGTCCATCGCTTTTTCCCTAAACTTTTGAGCTTTCGCTTTTCCATAGGTTTTCTCTAACACACATAGCGAAATGTACTCTGCCATACTTTCAGTGACCATACGCGAACCCACCGCATCAGCTGGTATTACCTGGTGCCCCCACCACTGATGTGCTAATTCGTGTGCTGCACCGAGAAATGCCAGATTTAATCCATTTTCATTTTTATCGTCAAGGTCCATCACAAAACTTCTTTCTGACACCGGAATAGTGTTTGCAAATGATTGAGCAAAATCGCCCAGCTTCCGCGAGTACTCAATGATTCGCACCTGTTTATGCTGATACGGCCCAACGTTGTTTTCGCAGTATTCTAACGTTGCTTTTAACCCACGCATCAGATCATCCAGGATGTATTCGTGGCTTGGATGGTAGTAAATTTCAAGCGCGATGTCGTTCCACGAATCGCGTTTCACCTTGTATCGCCCAGAGGCGAACATGTAGTCATTTGTAACCGGGCTGGTAGATTGATACTGAAAATAATTGCGATCGTCTTTTGTCCAATTTTTGTGAAGGTAGCCGGGGGCAATCGCGAGTTGATCGAGTGAGGTGCTAACAATGGCCTTAAAATTTATAAAATCCGAATCAATCGAACGATAGTGATTATACCGGGCCGTTGAATCGGAGGGGAGCGGTTTTGGTTCATTGGAATAATAGCCAAGAGAAGGATAGATCAGCGATGTAAGATAAGTTCCATCTTTCTCCACTTCGGAATTTCGATACAAGAGTGAGTTGGTAATACTCGCTACGTTGAAGTACATGCTCATACTGTCTCCCGGCTGCAAGGGTTTTGTCAGCGTGACCACATCAAAATTAACCAGTGTATCGCGACTTGAAATGTTGATTTCCTGATCGAAGCTGTATACTGTTTTAATATCTTTTGCGCACTGTATCAGTAAGGTATCAATGGGTTGATTGCTTTTGTTGATGATGCGATAGTTTCCGTTGGATTGGAAACTATTGGTGATAGGGAAAATATTCATTGTAACATTTACATCAACAACACGCGGTTGCTTAAACCCCACATACCTTTTGTATTTTTTATCGGCCAGAGCCTGAAGGTGCTTTTGTTGTTTTACTGAAGGAGCATGATCCTGACCCTCTTGTTTTGAAATCAGAAACGCCATAAAAATAAAAATGACAACTACAGCAAGCGAAGCATATCGCAGTGAACCATTCCAATTCATGAAAGCTAATTTCAATCGCTCACTTAGTGAATACTGTATCCCTCTGGGCCAGAGTATGACCGCTGCGATAAAAAGCAAGCACCCAAATACAAACCAATAACTCTTATAAACAAAATATGGAATCAACGCGTGTCCATGACCGATGAAGTCGGAATAGTAAATAAAAAATCCGGAATCCGGATTCTGATTGAATCGAAGCAGGAGCGATGATATCCCAAAACTTTGCAGTTCAGCAACAGCGAAGAATCCGATTAGTAAAAAGAAAAGCCCAACATAAGAATTGTTAAACACAGCTTGAATAAGCAAAGCCGCAAATGCCCAGATCATAAACCCGATCAAATGAATGCCCAGCAAGTCAACCAGATAGTGACTAATTTCAAAATGATAATAACCAGAATAAGCTTGTACTGAAATGCCTGCAAGCATGACGACCATTAACAATACGATTTGCATTTTTACCAGGGCTAACCATTTTGATAAAGCCAGTGCCCAGGTTTCTACCGCTGTACTATCAACCAATTCATTGATGCGCGATATTCGCTTTCGGTGTGTCAGAATGCCGGCATAAAGAAATGTCATAAAGTTGACGAGCAACGAATAGAAAAAGATGGGAAAAGCCAGCATCACCCAGGTAACAGGCAGAATACGTGTTTCGTAAGGCGCATTCATTTGAAACAACAATATCACTACCAATAGCAAGCCGGCCAACAGAATGCTAATAAAAGAACCACTGCGGATGATGGATCTGAATTCAATATGGGATAGCCGCCAGCTAACGATCAATTGCTGCCACCAGCCATACCGATAACTAACTGTTGGAAGTGTAATGGTTAATAGCTGCCCGAAATTATCCTTATCGTTTCGCTTACCAGAACGTACCTTAAAAAAGGAAGTGGCTTGCTGACCAAATCGAAAAAATGAATAGGTAAAACTAAAAGCACCACTGCCAATCAGCAGCCAAAGAATTCGATTGTAAATGATCGATGACGTAAGGGGGATAGCATTTCTACTTTGTTCAATCAATGACCAGGATTGAGTTTCCAATAATGTAGCCGTGTCTCCCAGTGGATCAAGTAAGGCAGTGATAAAAATTTCTGATCCACTTATTCGGGTCACTATTTCGCGCCCGATAAAGATGATCACCACCGTGATGAATCCCGCATAGATATTTCGGGTAACGGTAACAACAGCAAAAACAATCGTAGACAGTAATAGCGTATTCGGTAAGAGATAATAGAACAGCACATGAAAATAGGGCTGCCACGCAAAAGGTATTATGGAGCCACCATTCACCCAAGGTAGTTGAGTACCCACCACCAATCCCATTACGGAGACGAGGGAGACAAGCCAAACGACCGCCAACGAACTCAGAAATTTTCCAAAAAGAAAGTCCGTTTTTTTAAAAGGATAGGAGTAGAGCAAGTGATACGTTCGGCTTTTAAAATCCCGGTAAATTGAATTTCCAATGATAGCCGGAATGATAAACAGAATCAACTTGCCCAAGAAAGATTGAAATGAATAAATACTCATAGGACTGTTAGCAATCCGCAGATCATTCACTGACGATGATCCGAACACTCCCGCAGCGGCAGCCATGCTGCCAACAGCTAGCATAAATACTGTAACTAAATAAATATAGACGCTGGGATTCCTTAACCAATATCTTACCTCAAACCTGAAAATCGTGGAAAACATAATTCGATTAAGGTTTGACTTCGCTTTTCAGTGCAGTAAAGTAGACATCTTCTAATGTTGGGATCGCAGGCACGAAGCGATCGTCTGGTTTAACATGGGCATGAATCCGAATTTGAATTGAGCTTTCGTTAGTGTAGTGAGAAGAAAGAACCTGATGTTGAGTTTGTGTTTTTTGTAACAAATCGCGTGGAATAGCAGCCGTCCAAATTAGTCCCTTGATTTCGGCAATCGCATTTGCGGGCGAGCTATGCTTCAACAAACGACCGCCATTAACGATGGCCAATTCCTGGCATAAATCCTTTACATCGTCAACCAAATGAGTGGAGAAGATGACAATACTGGATGTGCCCACTTCGCGGAGCATATTTAGAAAGCGATTACGTTCCGCAGGGTCAAGGCCTGCAGTCGGTTCATCTACAATAATCAAGGCCGGCTTGTTGAGCAGTAGTTGAGCGATACCGAACCGCTGTTTCATTCCGCCTGAATAGCCATCCACATTTTTCTTGCGTACGTCCTCCAGATTAGTGATAGACAATACTTCATCAATCATTTTTTTTCGATCCTTCCGGGAGGCAATTCCTTTTAAGGTGGCGAAATAGTCGAGCAGACTTTCAGCAGATTGCCCCGGATATACACCAAACTCCTGAGGCAGATAGCCGAGTTGCTGGCGCAATCGCATAGGATCTTTCAGCACGTCAAAATTGTCAAACCATATCCCTCCGCTATCAGGTTGCTGCAGCGTGGCAATCGTGCGCATGAGGGTAGATTTGCCCGCACCGTTTGGGCCAAGCAAACCGAACATGCCCACGCCAATGTCAAGAGAAAAATCGTCAAGGGCTCTTACACTATTTGGATACGTTTTGGTAAGGTGGGCAAGCGTGAGTCGCATAGAATTAGGGTCTGGTTGCGAGACGCTTGGAGGGGGCAAAAGTTACAGGCTTTGCGTCAGGAACTTAACTCGGCAAGAGTTATATAATGTACTGCGTAATGTTAACTTAACCCGCTAGGCTGATACCAGTCGGACGGGCTTTGGCATCCGGGCTTACTCAATCTTCATAGAAAGATTTTTAGCATTGGCTTTCAATAACTCAATCTTCATCATTTATCACCGGGCTGGCTTGTCTGCCGAAGGTTTCCGCAGGCAGAAGGGGCACTCTTTGCCGAGCTTTGGTAGTGGAAGGAAGGGATGTGCGGCCTGACAATGTGTGTTGCTGAAGAGGTGGAATACTCAATTCTTAAATTCATGATAGACAACCATTTCAGCGGTAATTGCTTTGGTAAAATTCAACTTATCTAACTGCTCTTCAATTTCTTTGGTTCTTGGGACATTATCGTCAACAAATGAATAATTACTAAAGTAATTCCTGTTTTCCCTAGCCCATCCTTTGGGAGTTGGCACAATTATATGATGCTTTTCTGAATAGATTACTTGGTGCGTGAAATTTTGTTTGCTTTTTGCCATAAACCATTTTCTTTAAAATGTTTATACATTGAACTGCTTCAAAAACGAATTAATGCTTTCAACTACTTTCTCCCTTCGGTAAATCAAGAATTGTGGATAGTTTTCAAGTTTCCAAAGCGCTTGATCAGATGGAAGTAAATGATGTTCAAGAATATCTTCTCCACGTTTTTCGACTACATCAATCAAATACTTATCTGGCTCTTTGTTGCTTATGTTTCGATTAGTCTTTCCGCCTATGAAAGCCATATTGGCAATTTCATTTATATCCTTGGGGTTTACTCCCTGACGTTTTAATAGTGATTTAGGGAAGATGTGATGAAACTGTAGAGCATGTATCCTGCCGACCATTTTTTCCCCTATGGCTACACCTGTAAACCAGTCTCGAATTCCTTGTTGTTTGCCTATAATGAAAAGCATACTGAAGTAGGGACTTCTTCTGCTTTTTCCCTTTAAATCATCAACTGATGCATAGAAATTCTTTACTTGAAGCTTGAGTATTGATAAAAGTTCGTCAAGATTTTGAGTTTTGTGCAAGGCTGAGATATCGCTATCCAGTAAACCTTCACTTGAGCCAAGACCGTAACGGCCTTTCATCTGAGCTACATAGAACCAAAACATTAACTTCTTTTCTTCGCTCTTTGATAGCTTCTCCTTTTTAAGATTCGCATAATATGCTATAGGAATTAGCAAGAAAGGTGAACCTAATAATCTAAGGTTTTCAATACGGGCATTGCTCTTTAGTAGATTAATAGCAAATCGTAAACTGTGTTGAGTTTTTTTCCAGGCTTCTTTGAAAGCTGCAACTGGCACACGGTTGACTGTCTTAAATTTACTTTGATTGGTTGCAAAGACTACTAAAGCTTTTACTAGAATACCTGAATCAAGCAGGTAATCTTCGTTGTCCTCAAATTCCTTGGCAAATTTGTCAAGCTCTTGAATGAAGCCTTTCCATTTTGAGGTAATTTGTGCCAGCGCTAAATCTGAACCGCGAAGTTTTACACCAAGAGAGTTCACGCGCACGAATATTTCGGTTACTTCCTCATAGGAAAGTTTTTTATCCAGAATAATCATGCGGTATTGGTAATCTTCAATTTTCTTTAGCTTCCGTAACCGTTCTGAATATTTCTCCCAGTCTGGATCATCTGAATTAATACCTAGTGGTTTTAATAATTGAGATTCTGACTTTTTGTAAACGTCAGAGACAGAAATCCATGTAGGATCATTTTTTAGTGAGCGTGATGCCACAACGAAGGTTCTCTTGCGTAGTTCTTCCATGATGTCGCTGTCCTTATTTTCATCATCACCCTCATCATCAGTGTCATTATTGTCGATATCATCATCTTCATCCTCTGCATCTTCTTCATTTTGAATAGCAGTAACTTCTTCTTCAGCAATAGTATCTGGGTGATTGAGATTGAACATTATCTCAATGGGCTTCTTTTTGTTTCTCACGGATACCGGATTTCCTGTTAGGAGGGAAGTGAGGCTTGTTAATCGCTGTTGCCCATCCAATAAAAGATACCTGCCCGACTGTTCTATATTTTGCACACCTGAAACTTGTAGACTCCTCTCTTCCAAAGTTGGTTCTGCGTCCCAAACGAGTATAGTGCCAGATGGATACCCTCTGTAGAGTGAATCTACCAAATCTCTTACTTTAACAGCATTCCATACATATCTGCGCTGCATTTCAGGTAATGCCAACTCTTTGGTTAGTACTTTATCTACTAATTGTCTAACTGATATATCTTGGTTTGCCATTTAACATAAATTAAATAATTAACTATTTGATTATTAGTGAAATAAATATAACACAATATTACACCCTATCTATTATGCGAATATATCTTTGATATAAGGTAAACTTTTTTTTCCTTTGCATCGTAGACATTATGTAATGGGAACTAAAGTAAAGATAAAAACAGTTTTGAGTGGCTTTTTTGCGGGTTTTTCTTTTCGCAAGAAGGTGGAAAATGATCCCAAAGGCGATTTGCATGTGATTCAAATGAAAGACCTGGAACACAACTACTCAAACATTGGTATGAATTTAACCAAAATCAAATCAGATAAGGTCAGTGATAAGAATTTCCTGCAAAAAGGAGATGTCCTGCTAATTACTAAAGGTGCAAATAACTATGCGGTAGAGTATAAGCATGAACTCAAAAAGGCTGTTGCGGCTTCTGCCTTCTATGTATTAAGGCCAAATCAGAAAAAGATCCATCCATCATATCTCACCTGGTATATCAATCAATCACCTGTTCAGCAATACTTCAACGCAAACATGGCAGGTACCTATATTCCAAACATTAATAAAGGAACCATTGAAGGGATTGAAATCGAAATACCTGAAAAAAATATACAAGAAATGATTTGCAGGATCGATTTTTTACGGAAACAGGAGTATTTATTAACGGAGCAATTGCTTGCTAAACGTGAGCAAGTTGTATCCAGAACATTATTAAAGATTTTAAATGACTAAGAAAATGACGGAAAAAGAAAAAAGAAAAATCCACAATCGAGTTAAGGAAGTGATAGAAAAAGCATATTCACTTCAAGATAAAGGAGCGAGTGTTCCAAGCGGTATTTTAAAAGATGTAGATCGACTTCAAGAGGAAGCGGTTGATGAAATCGCGAAGGGAACAATAGACGGAAGTGCACTTCTCAGCATAGTAGATGGCAGAGCAATTGAACTTGAAAATATTCTAAAAAAAATTATGAGTAACAGGGTAAATCAAGATCAAATCAACAGCACCCTTTGGGCAGCTTGCGATACCTTCAGAGGAGCATTCGATTCATCTGAATACAAGAACTACATTTTAGTATTCATGTTTTTGAAATACCTAAGTGATGTCTGGAAGGACAAGCACGAGGAGTATGCAAAGCAATATGGAAAAGATAAGGAACTGATCTCTCGTAAGATGAAACGTGAGCGATTTGTACTCCCGGATAATTGCACGTTTGATTATCTCTATGAACATCGCAATGATGCTGACATCGGTGAGAAGATAGATAAAGTACTCGCCAAGATAGAAGACCAGAACCTTGAGAAACTCGAAGCAGTTTTCCGCAACATCAGTTTTAATTCTGAAAAACTGGGGCAAACAAAAGATCGCAATCGTAGGCTTAAGAATCTCCTTACCGATTTTAACAATCCAATTCTGGATTTCAGACCTTCTGTCTTAGGACGGAAAGAAGATTTGATCGGCAATGCCTATATGTACCTGATAGAAAAGTTTGCTTCTGGTGCAGGCAAAAAGGGAGGCGAGTTTTACACACCTCACGAAGTTTCTGAACTACTCGCAAGACTCATTGCACCTAAGGCAGGTGCACGCATAAGTGATCCAACTTGTGGATCGGGGTCATTGTTGATTACTGTAGCAGAGCACGTAACCGACAAAACAGGAAAGCACTCTAAAGATTTTTCACTATACGGGCAAGAAAGCAATGGCGACACTTGGGCATTATCAAAACTCAATATGTTTCTGCACGGTATGGACGCAGCCCATATTGAATGGGGCGATACCATTAACAATCCCAAACTTTTAGAAGGGGACAAGCTGATGAAGTTTGATGTGGTGGTTGCCAATCCTCCGTTCTCCTTGGATAAGTGGGGCTATGAAGAAGCAGAGGCTGATCGCTTTAAAAGATTTTTACGTGGCTTGCCGCCAAAAAGTAAAGGCGATTATGCCTTTATTCTTCACATGATCGAAACCACATTGCCGACTGGAAAAGTGGGTGTGATTGTTCCGCATGGTGTATTGTTCAGAGGTGGAGCCGAACAGAAGATCAGAAAGACCTTGATTGAAGACAACTACCTCGATGCTGTGGTTGGTTTGCCAACGAACTTATTCTTTGGTACAGGTATTCCTGCTGCTATTCTCATCTTCAACAAAGCACGCAAAACCAAAGACGTACTCTTCATTGATGCCAGCAAAGAATACCAGGAAGGTAAAAAGCAGAATACCTTACGAATGCAAGACCTTGAGAAGGTTGAAACTGCTTATAAAAACTACGAAACCATTCCCAAATATGCGTTCAAAGCAACCCTCGATGACATAAAGGAGAATGACTATAACCTGAACATTCCACGCTATGTAGATACATTCGAAGAAGAAGAAAAGGTTGATATTAAGAAAACACAAAAGGAAATTGAGAAGCTGGAAGAAGAACTGGGGGTGGTGCGGAAGGAGATGAACAAATATTTAAAGGAGCTAGGGTACTGATGGAGAACATGAGGAAAAATAAGAAGCCAGGTTATAGACAAACTAAGATAGGATTGATTCCAAATGATTGGGAAGTTAAGAAGCTTAGTGAACTTGGGATTTTTCTAAAGGGCAAGGGGATTCTAAAAGAACAGCTTGCTGAAACTGGATTACCCTGTGTTCGTTATGGCGAAATTTATACAACACACGATTTTGTAATTAAAGAGTTCCGTTCATTTATAAATGACGAAGTTGCAAAAGAGAGTGAACCAATTTTTCATAACGACATACTTTTTGCCGGTTCGGGTGAGACATTGGAAGAAATTGGAAAGGCGGTTGCATATATCGGTGATGAAGAAGCTTACGCTGGGGGTGATGTTGTAATATTAAGGACTAGAAAAAATGCAAGCTCAGAATATCTTTCCTATATTCTGAATACTGATGTAGCAGGTAGACAAAAAAGAAGATTTGGACAGGGGCACTCAGTGGTCCATATCTATGCACGTGATCTATCTGAATTACTGGCTCCCATTGCCCCGCTTCCAGAACAACAAAAAATAGCACACATTCTCAGCACGTGGGACAAAGCCATAGAAAAAACCGAACAACTCATTGAACAAAAGCAACAACTCAAAAAAGGGTTGATGCAGCAGCTGCTTACCGGGAAGTTGAGGTTTAAGGAGTTTGTGAAGTCAAAGAAAATGAAGAAGTCCAAGTTGGGGTTGGTGCCGGATGATTGGGAGGTTGTAAATATCAAAGAGATCGGAAAAGTAGGAGCTGGGGGGACACCAAGCACAACCAAAAGGGAGTATTGGGGTGGAGACATTAGATGGATGAATTCAGGAGAATTAAATCTTAAGTACGTACACGAAGTAGCGGGGAGAATTACTCAGGAAGGACTTAATAATTCGAGTGCTAAGTTTCTTCCAAAATATTGTGTGTTAATTGGGCTTGCCGGCCAGGGTAAAACAAGAGGTACAGCAGCCATCAACATGGTTGAGTTATCAACAAATCAGTCCGTTGCATTTATTGGACCGGATTCGAAGAAAGTATACTATCATTTTCTGTTTTATAATTTGGACTTCCGATATGAGGAATTAAGAAAACTATCAACGGGAGAGGGCGGTAGAGGTGGACTAAATTTGGATATTATTAAAAATTTAAAAATCGCTAAACCATCTTTAGTAGAGCAGAAAAAAATAGTCAGCATTCTTTCAATTTTGGATATGGGGATTCATAAACTCCAATTTCAATTGAATCAATTCAGAGAAGGAAAAAAGGGGCTAATGCAAAAGTTGCTAACGGGTGAAGTGAGGATAAAAAAATTGAAAAAATATGGGACCATTAGATGATATCATACTGAAAGGAATATTGAATACTGACGCAACTGGCAATGTCTTGCAAAAAGAAGACGATAAGATTGAGTATAAAGAAGTTTTTGAAAACGGATCGAAGGAAGCAAAAGCTAAGTACGCCAAGGAGCTGGCAGCGTTATGCAATTATGATGGAGGATATTTATTTTTTGGAGTAAGTGATGATGGAAAATTAGTAGGGCTTAAGAACTTTAATGAACCTGATAATGCCGGACTGGTTAATGACATCAACACTTATTTTTCGCCTGCCATACGCTTTCAATCCAAACGCATCAATATCAATGAAGTTAATGTTTTCGTGATCTATGTTGAAAAGAGAACTTCTATCCCTACTGTTTGTATTAAGGGTCATCAGGATATAATTAAAGAAGCAACAATTTATTGGAGGTATTCAGCTCGGTCTGCTCCAATCTCCTCAGGGGATTTGATCAATTTGCTTAATTGCCTGAAAGGCGAAAACTCCAAAGAACTAGTGGAAATCGCAAAGAAAGATTTTCGAAGCAAGTTCAAACCCAGGCTCGAACTCAACGGAGAAATGAAGAGTGGTGATGAAGTAAAGATAAGAATTGAGAACCGAGGTGAAATTGCGCATGTAGAAGACTTCCAGATCGTAGAAAGCAACTGTGAGCAGATCTTTCCACCCACATGGAGGAACTATTCTATTACCAAAGAAAATGGAGTACAAGCTATAGTTAAATTAGATAGACAGTGGCAAGAAGCGGATTTTAAACTTGCAATTAATTATTGTGATGACGAAGGGTACAAGTATCAATCAATCATCACTTTCAAAAATGACAGAACAACTATAGAAACTACAGAGTTATAGTCGTAAAATGATATGAAAAAACAAGAAAAACAAATAGTGATTTACAAGGCCGAAGATGGCCAGGCAATGCTTGAGGTAAGGCTTCAGGACGAAACGGTCTGGCTTTCAAATCAGCAGATGGCTGATCTCTTCGGGCGGGAGCGAAGTGTCATCACTAAGCATATAAATAACGTTTTTAGTGATAAAGAACTTGACAATAAAAGCAATGTGCAAATTTTGCACATTGCTGGCGCTGATCGCCCAACAAAGTTTTACAACCTGGATGTAATCATCTCAGTAGGATATAGGGTGAAATCCAAACGGGGTACCCAATTCCGTATTTGGGCGAGTAAAGTCCTTAAAGATTACCTCGTAAAAGGGTTTGCCGTAAACGAAAAGCGACTACAGGAAAAGACCCAACAGTTGGAAGAGCTGAAAAAAGTAATCCACTTGCAGGAAAAAGTGTTTTCTGCGAATGCGCTACAGCAGGGTGAGGCAGAAGGTTTGCTTCATGTGATTTCGGAGTACATGCAGGCACTTGATATACTGGATGATTACGACCATCAAAGGCTCCAGCTACCTAAAAAACAGTCAAAAGAACTTCACCGGATTAGCTACACTGAAGCAAAGCGAGCCATCCAAAAATTAGGCGAACAAACGGGCGTTTCAGGCCTTTTTGGTAAAGAGAAGGACGACTCCTTCAAAGGCTCACTGGAAAACATCTACCAGACCTTTGATGGTAAAGATCTGTATCCATCCATCGAAGAGAAGGCAGCTCACCTGCTTTATTTTGTAATCAAGAATCACTCATTTACTGATGGCAACAAGCGCATCGCGGCATTCCTGTTTGTCTGGTTCTTGGATTTGAATAAACTTTTGTACGATGGCCATGGCCAAAAGCAATTGGCTGATAATGCCCTGGTGGCATTAACCCTAATGATCGCAGAAAGCGATCCGAATGATAGAGACATGATGGTTAAAGTAGTGGTCAACCTCATCCAAAGGAAACAATGAAAACAGTATCATACCAGGAATGGGCAGATTCACAAAAGCCAGTGCTAACCCTATTAAAAAAATTGAGCTGGAAATATATTTCTCCTGAACAAACTGAAAAAGAACGGGGCGAAATTCTTTCCAATGTAATTCTGGAAAGCATTCTTGAGGAACAGCTTCAGGTAATCAACAAGTTTGAATACAAGGGGAAGGAATACAAGTTTTCGCAAAGTAGTGTCCAAGCGGCCATCAACGCATTGAAGAACGTGCCGGATGAAGGTTTGGTGCAGACGAATGAAAAGATCTATGATTTGCTTACGCTTGGTAAGAGCTTTACTGAAACCATTCAGGGAGATCAAAAAGCCTTCACGTTAAAATATATTGACTGGGCAAAACCTGAGAACAACGTTTATCATGTAACTGATGAATTTGTGGTGGATGGAACTAAGAAGCAATGTCGGCCCGATCTCGTTCTTTTTGTAAACGGAATTCCGTTTGCTGTTTTAGAAAACAAACGGAGAGATAAGAACCAGTCCATTGAAGAGGCTATTTCTCAGCATATCAGAAATCAAAAAAAGGATGTAGGTATTCCTCGTCTTTTTCACTACTCTCAAATATTGCTGGCTGTTCAACCCAATCAGGTAAAGTATGCGGTTACAGGAACAAGAGCAAAATTCTGGTCGGTATGGAAAGAAGAAAATGAGAAAGAGACACAGAAACTCATTAAGTCAAAAGCAAGCGGTGAAGATGCGGAAAATCGGCTACCAACGGAGCAAGATCGCTCAATGGTTGCGTTATGTAATCCTCAAAGGCTTGTAGACCTAATCTATAAATTCATTGTTTATGACGGTGCTGAGAAAAAGATTGCCAGGTACCAGCAGTTCTTCGCTGTCCAGGAATCGCTTAAAAGGATTCAGCAAACGGATGCCGATGGAACCCGAAAAGGTGGGGTAATTTGGCACACCCAGGGAAGCGGTAAATCCTTAACTATGGTTATGCTTTCTAAAGCTATTGCCCTTGAAGACGCTATTGTTGATCCCCGTATCATAATTGTTACAGACCGTATTAATCTCGATAAACAGATTTACAAAACATTCTTGAATTGTGGCAAGAATGTAAAGAAAGCAAGGTCAGGTAATGATTTGATAGAATTGCTCAAAGACAAGGGCAATGAAAATATAACCACCATCCTTGATAAGTTCCAGACTGCATTAAAGCGTAAGGATTTTAAGGATGAATCACAGAATCTTTTTGTGCTGGTAGATGAAAGCCATCGAAGTCAATACGGTACTGCTCATGCAAAAATGAAGAACATGCTACCCAACGCATGTTATGTTGGGTTCACTGGAACACCGTTATTAAAAAATGAGAAGAGCACTGCTCGAAAGTTTGGTGGTTTTATTCACAAGTACACAATTGATCAAGCCGTGGCAGATGAATCCGTTTTGCCATTACTTTATGAAGGACGTTCTGCAAAATTGAGTGTTAATAAGGAACAAATCGATAAAGGCTTTGAGCGGCTATCGGCACCTCTGAGTGAAGAAGCACAGAAAGACTTGAAAAAGAAATTTGCTACCATAAGTAAGATCTATGAGTCCAACCAGGTAGTTGAAGAAGTAGCTTATGACATATCAAGACATTTCTGTCAAAACTGGCAAGGAACGGGATTCAAAGCTCAATTAGCTGTTCCTAAAATTGATACCGCCATTCGATACCAACGCTATTTTGAAAGTCAGACTGATCCAAGCTTAAAAATTAATAGCAGGGTAGTATTCACGCCACCCGATAGTCGTACCGATTACGATGATGTTTGGACAGAGGCAAGCAATGAGGCTAGAAAGTATTGGACTCTATTGATGGAGAAATACAGATCACAGGAGGAGTATGAGAATGATGTAGTGGAGAGATTCAATGATCCCACCAATGAAGTAGAACTTATAATTGTTGTGAGTAAACTGCTTACGGGCTTTGATGCACCTCGCAATGCTGTCTTATATCTGGCAAAGCCATTGGTTGAACATAACTTATTGCAGGCAATTGCCCGTGTAAACAGGCTATTCGAGGGTAAAGAGTTTGGGTACATCATCGATTATGTGGGTGTGCTTGGTAAACTGGATGAAGCCCTTACAAGCTATAGTGCATTCGAGGGTTTTGATGAGGAAGATTTGAAAGGGACTGTCCAAGACATCAAGGATCAAATACGTAAAATCCCCGGACTACTATCTGATATTTGGGATGTATTCAAACAAGTACAAAATAAGAAAGATCTTGAGTCGCTGGAACGGCAGTTAGGCCCCAAAGACATTCGTGACGATTTCTATAATAGGTTATCATTATATTTAAGAGCACTCCAAGTTGGGTTCTCATCAGATGAATTTTATACTGAGTTTACTGATCAACATATACAATCATTTAAAGATGAGTTAAGGTTCTTTCAAAAAATGCGAATGTCCGTTCAGCAACGATACGCTGAAATTGTGAGCTACAAAGAGTATGAGCCACGCGTTCGGAAATTGCTAGACACATACGTAGATGCGCACGAGATCGAGCAGGTAACGAAACAGGTAAATATTTTCGATCAAAGCATGGTACATGAAGCTTTGGAAGCGTATGGGAAGACCCCTGCTTCTAAAGCCGATATGATTGCCCACCAAATGAAAAAAGTAATTACTGAGAATCTGGAGAAAGACGAAGCTTTCTATAAACGTTTTTCTGAGATGATAGAAGAAACAATAAAAGCTTTCCAAGAGGGGAGGATCGATGAAAAAGAGTATCTGGAAAAAGTATTAAGTACTCAATCTGATTTTCAGTCAGGCTACCATGAAGAGATACCTGAAAGCATTAGAAATAAACCAGAAGCAAGAGCGTTTTTTGGTGCCATATCTGAAGTTTTGAAGACATCACATGATACTAGTGTGAACAGCATAAAGGAATCGTTGGCACAGGCTGGAATTCAAATAGCATCCATTGTAAAAGACCTTACCATCAGGGACTGGAAGAGAAATTTGGATATCCAGCGAAAGATGGAAAACGCTATCGAAGATTTTCTGATGGAGCACCGCAAAGACATGGGTTTTGAAATCACGTTTGATGAGATCGATTCGATTCTGGTAAAGTGTTTAAAGGTTGCAAAGAATAATTACTGATGAATTACAAGGTAAAGTACGGAACCTCGGTAATTAGTTATTCCATTGGTCGATCCAGCAGAAAATCGTTGGCTATAGAAGTTCATCCAGATCTATCAATTAAAGTTGTTGCTCCTACTAAGGCAACAATTTCAGAGATCCAAGAAAAGATTCTTAAACGAGCGCAATGGATCAGAAAACAGCAATATTATTTTGAGCAATTTCTACCCAGAACGCCAAAACGTGAATATGTCTCAGGAGAAACTCACTATTACTTGGGAAGGCAATACATTCTAAGAGTTCGAAAATCTACCGAAGAACTGGTAAAACTAAAAGGTGCAGAATTGATTGTAAATACTTTGAAAACAAATGATACAAATCAAATTAAGCAAACACTTGCCACTTGGTATTACCACCATGCTTTTGAAAAGTTTGATGAGACAATTGTAAAATCCATAAGTCACTTTAAAGAATACAAACTAACTAAACCGAAATTAGTGATTAGAAGAATGGCCAGACGCTGGGGGAGTTGCACACCAGATAAGATGATTATTCTGAATCCTGAAATTATTAAAGCACCTTCTAAGTGCATTGAATATGTAGTGATTCATGAGTTGTGTCATTTAGTACACCCTAATCATAGTCAATCATTTTATGATTTGCAGAATAAGGTTATGCCAGACAATGCGAAATGGAAACTCCGACTTGAAACATTACTGTCTTGAAAAATCTATAATTAATGAACCTACACCGTTGTTTATGAAAAAATGAAAAAGTTTACAAAAGCCTGGGATACGCTAAGCTCTTGTCCGATTGATATTAATAGTCTGCCTAAGACAAGAAACGGATTAAGTTCTGGTTGCACCTGTGTTGAATGTCACAAAGCGCTAGAGGCATGTCAAGGAGATAAAAGATCATGGTATTTCAGGCATGCTAACCCAACAAACTGTAAGGGTGGCCCAATGTCTGCATTACATCTGATGGCTCAGTACCTTTTAACGGGAGATCATATCTTAAAAACAAGAGGAGGGGAGGTGCCCTATTCAAATGGTGCAATGGAATATTGCATTCCAGGTTCTCGATTCAAGGCTGATGTAACTGGAGTCAAAGAAGATGGTTCAAAGTTCCTAATTGAGATATTCGTTACGCATAAACTTGGAGAAGAAGATGAAAAAGTAAAATTCATTCGCGAACTAAAAATACATGCGATTGAAATCGATCTTCGAAAAACTGATCCTGATATTGGCAAAGAGGAACTGCTAGACCTTTTGCTGAATGATATTCGACTTCAAAGAGTGATTTATTCTCCACCAAAAGAAAAGGTATTTAAACCTCAACACCCTATAAGACCAGAAACAAAAACTCAAGAACCATCGCTAATTGAAGGTCTAGCAATTGCCGGAATAGCCGTTGGAATGGGCTGGTGGATTATTAACAAAGTTAAATCCATATTAGGACCGAAAAGAAGAAAGTATAATTAAGTAGAGACCATTTTGAAGATTAAACACAGCAAGTATTGGGAACGTTTACTAATTGAATGGAGGGCTTTAGGTCGTGATGGCCTTACAATTCCGTATATTATTGGAAGCCAGCAATTCTTGCTGACAACCCATATCAATCAGAATATAGAAGAATTGCTAATTGATATTGCAAGCAATAAAGAATGCGAGGTATACATTACATATTGCATGAACATAAACGAAATTATTCTAGGTATTAGAGATAGTTCTAAGAGGAAGATTGCAGGGCACTTTCCACCTCTTGAAGGTAAAGATCAAAGCAAGTTATTTCTGACGAGTTTTGTAGAAAACCTTGGAACTGATGTAGAATCAATTTGCCTATCATTAACCGTAAAGTTTCAAGGGCATATCGATGGTAAACATTTTTCTAAGAGAGGTGATGAATGGGTTGAGTACAGCACAGGTGAAAAGGAATTCATCAGGAGTTGCTTCATAGATTGATTGGAGTCTGGCCGCGCTGGCCTGGCCGCTTGGCGAGGTGGCGCGTAGGTATGAGCGAGGAAGCATTTTTGGACCTAGATTTTTTGCATACTTTTTTATCAATGAAAAAAGTATGAGCCCAACGGCTTGAGCGTTACTGAATAATTCTCAAGACACAAATAGCTTAGGATCAAACAAATATCAAATAGATCATTGAGCGATGGATCAAGCATGTGTAATGCTGGCTTTGGTTTGAGTTAGGCCTTGTGCGGCCAGCAATTTCTTATGCTTGGCGCGGCTGGTTGCACTAATGCGCGCCTGCCTGAACGTAGCCGTTTCGGCAAAGGCAGGTGGGCAAAAAATTTTCATACTCAATCTTCATCATTTAATAGACAATTAAAAATGTGCTTTTCGCCTACTTTTCGTTAATTCTGAAAAATTAAAATGTGCCTACTGATTTTCAGACAGGACGCCAATTTCTAAACATTTGCCCCAACATTGTCCCGATTTTTAAAATTCTGTTTTCGGTCAAAATCTCGATTTTTGTCCCGAATAAACGGGATAGTTATTGGGTAAAAAAGTACAATTGAAATCTCCTCTCAGACACCACTAGGATTCAAGGGTGACATTCGTTCCATTGCTGATAGATAATTCGATAAATTGCATTTCATTGGAATATTCGAACTAAGTGAAAGTAAAAATGAAATGGTTGATTTGACAGCTATTAGAATGATATTGACTGATAAATCTGAAAGGCCAAATATTAAAATTATTTATCAATAGCGATAAAGGTAAGGCACGCAATATCATGGTAGGCAATACAATTAAGTTCGGAGTGTTCAGTTCCCACGGTTATCGGTGGAAAATCTGTGCTTTGTTATTTTTCGGCACCACGATAAATTACATCGATAGGCAAGTTTTAGGTATTCTTGCTCCACAACTGCAAGCTGAGCTAAACTGGTCTGATTCTGAATACGGATTGATTGTTACCACCTTTCAAGTTGCCTATGCCATAGGCTTTTTGTTTATGGGGCGCATGATGGATTCCTTGGGAAGTAGAGTAGGCTACTCCATCTCAGTAGGCTTTTGGAGTTTAGCCACTCTGGCCCATGCTTTTGTCAACTCCGTCATTGGCTTTGGGGCAGTTCGGTTCGCATTGGGTTTGGGTGAGGCCGGAAACTTTCCGGCTGCGGTCAAAACTTCAGCGGAGTGGTTTCCTAAAGTTGAGAGATCATTCGTTAATGGAATTTTTGTTTCAGGTGCCAGCATCGGTGCGATCATCGCTCCTTTGATAGTGCCTGTTATAGCCATTCAAATGGGTTGGCGTTGGGCTTTCATTATCACGGGCTTTCTTGGATTCATCTGGCTTATTGGTTGGAGTCTAACATACAATAAGCCAAAGAACCATCCCAAATTATCTGCTGAAGAATTAAACTATATTGAATCTGATCCAGTAGAGCAACAAGTTCACATTCCTTGGAAGAACTTATTTGTATATAAGCAAACATGGGCTTTTGCTATTGGAAAATTTTTTACAGATCCCGTCTTTTCTTTTTTCTTCTTCTTTTTACCTAAATTTCTTTACAGTACTCATGGAGTAACCCTTGATAAAATTGGGATTCCACTCATGGTAATTTATATAATGTCGGATATTGGAAGCATTATAGGCGGATGGACTTCTTCTTATTTTTTGAAAAGAGGATGGTCGGTTAATGCCAGCCGTAAGATTACCATGCTGTTGGCCGCGTTGTGTGTACCGATGGTATACTTTGCTTCTGTCACCACGTCCTTATGGGTGGCAGTAGGGTTAATAGGATTTGCGCTGGCGGCTCATCAGGCATGGTCAGCGAATCTATTTACACTGGCTTCCGATTTGTTTCCTCAAAAGGTGGTTGGCTCTGTAGTTGGGCTGGGGAGCTCATTGGGTGCTATTGGTGGAATGTTTGGAGCAGCTACTGCCGGATTCTTGTTGGAATCAACAGGTAGTTATCATATACATTTCATTGTGGCAAGCGGCACTTACTTAATTGCGCTGGCTTTTATCCACGTCTTAGTGCCAAATATTAAAATGATAAAATTAGACCATGTTCATTCTGATCCTAGAAAATAATTTGACTTATGAACAGGCTATTTTGTTTAGACAATCGGAGTTAATATTGGGCTTTTGTCTTTGTAATCCTATTCCTGCCGTCCTGCGCACGAGTAAATATTATTGGCTTAAACTTCAGCCGTTGCCAAAGGCATCAATTAGAAGGTTCTTGTCAAATCGCCATTCCAAGCCTGATCTTTCCCAGGCGATCGGTTGCGGTCAATTTGGTTCCAGTACGTTCTACAGAGCATTATACCGTTTAGATTCGAAATGACGGTTGAATTGTGCAATAACGCACATTACGTATTGCCACAGTCTTGATTGTCCACTTGACACAGTTTTGATTGTCCCAACCAATCATTATAGAACTGTGCGTCAGGAACTTAGCGCGGCAATAGTTATATAATGGCGTGAATATTCCGGTGAAACTGAGCCACCATTCTGGCGCAAACTGAGCCACCCTGATTTGCGTGTATAAAGTTATATTTTTTTGTTTGATTTTTCTCTGCGCAGGGATTCTCCTGTGAGTTCTAT
>Ga0163154_10003383_pt1 | contig 22194 bp, 18 predicted proteins | sample OliLakLV19MP9P1_FD_148649 | JGI IMG/M metagenome (GOLD analysis project Ga0163154, IMG submission 148649) | Freshwater microbial mat bacterial communities from Lake Vanda, McMurdo Dry Valleys, Antarctica - Oligotrophic Lake LV.19.MP9.P1 | ecosystem: Environmental > Aquatic > Freshwater > Lake >... | reverse complement strand
TACCTGTTCCAGGGTACGCATCAAGTGTTCCAAAAAAAAGTTTATTTATTATTCTTTTCCTTTTTATATAGAAGGGTATTTTCGAATTCAATTTTGGAAAAATTTTCGGAAACAATCCTTTCGATTTTTGTGATAGTTTATATATTGCCTCCGGTTTAATCATTGAATTCTCATATTCCAGTAAATATTTTTGAAAATTAAAATGTTTTCCAATATAGTGATTTTCTAATTTTAACCAATCAATTACTATTGAAGTTGCTCCGTATTTTATGAGTAAATTATATTGTATTTCAATTCTATTAAGTAAAGAAATATCGTCTGCATCTTGGAATGTTATTAGTTCACCATTTGCTTTGTTTATACCGGTATTTCTTGCTGACCATCCAGCATTTATGTTTCTGTTAAGTTTTTTATCAAATCGATTATTATCAATTACATTAGATTTAATAACTACAATTCTTGCATCTAATTTTTCTAGTTCCTTAGAAATTTCATAAGACTTATCTGTGCTATTGTCGTCTATTATGATTATCTCAATATTTTTATATGTCTGATTTATCATAGACATCACTGATTCGTGAATTGTGTTTTGACAATTAAAACATGGAATTATTACGGATATGAGAGGATTCATTTTATTTTTAGAATATTATTTATAAATTCTCTATACGTATTGGTGAATTGTTCTTTTGTGTAAAATTGTCTCGCAAAATTCCAATTTGATAATGATAATATTCTTATTTCTTCCTCGGTTTTATTGGAAATATCTAAAACAACAGACCTTATATTTTCTATAGTTGGCTTTTCTATAATAATAGCTGGAGAATTATCGTTAATACCTGTTTCTGGCGTTATTATTGGGATTAATCCTGCATGCATTGCTTGAACCACCGCCCCAGATGTTCCTTCTGAGCAAGATAAATAAATCAATCCTGAACATAAATCAGCTATCTCCTCAAAAGGTTTTCCGTTTACTAATAAATTACCTTCTTTTGATAATTTTGGTCGCCCGTATACTTTTATATTGGGTAGACTTAGCTCCTCCTTATATTCATTTGCAAAATCTTCTTCAGATAATACTGGTCCTATTATGTGAAGATTGTAATTATTCATGCTCGAGAACGCTTCTAAGACCATATCAAGACCCTTGTGTACTGCTCCACCTCCACCAAACCAGAGAAAATTTTTACGAGCTTTGTCAAAATCTTTGTTTTTCGGAAAATCAAAAATTTTAGAAACTGATTCGTGGATAGGGAATATTTCTTTTTTGGATTTTGCGTAAGTTTTATGTATTGTATCGTTTCCAAAACCTTCCAAATGATCAGCTACTAATTCGTTGTGGTTTGTTTTTATTTGTCTTCTTTGTTTTAATCTTACGTGTCTTCTTTGAAACAATTCTTCCAAACGATTGTTTTCTGCTTGATTTTGAAAAGAGCTATTAGCACCAACTATGTGCATTATTTTTTTGCAATCCATCGGTAAATATTTCGATAGTCTTTCTAGATTTTGTTGCACATCTATACAAACAGAATATTTCTTTTTTGGTACAAACTTATTATTCCACCAGTTTATTACATCAACTTCGTAACCTATCGAATTAAATAATCTAACGATCTCTTTACATTCCCAATAGCTAGCATGAGGATCAGAAATTATTTCAGAAGGTAACTGAATAAAAGGATCTGTAAGATAGGAAAGTAAAATAACACCTTTTTTGTTTTTGGTGCCAATAGTGACTTTGCCATTTAATTTATTTTGGAACTTATTTTTATAAGCCAAAAGAATATTTTTTAACATTTTTTATTTTTTAATAAAACAAAATTGATCATTATCATTTTCTTCTCTTAACCATTTCATACAATCATAGAATGTATTATCCCACTCATGTGCTTTGAGATTAATTGGTTTTGGAAATAATTCATCTCGAATTTTTCTTAGTTTTGCCCTTAAATTGACTAAAAATTTTGGGTAATAATTTTTTTTATCTAAATAAAACTTGTTGAGTCTAACTGTTTCGTTCCAAACTTTTTGTCTTTGTGTTCGGCTTATACTTTGTGGGTTACTGATATTTACAAAACTTGGACCAGAATACCAAGCGATATTCGCTTTTCCATTAGTAATTCTAAGAGAATATTCTGCATCGGCTCTTGCAAATCCTATACCCCAAAATCCTAATATTGGTAACGATGATCTTCTCATCATGATCCCTAATCCGCAAAACATAAAAGGTCTATGCGTATTTTTCCATGTATTGTAATCATTTGTATAATCCATCATGATTATTTTACTATTATAGCTCTGATTCTTTTTTGCTCCATTTGTACCCAAAAGATCAATTTCACAATTGTCTAACATAAATTTTTTACATTTCTGTATAGTCGGATAATCAAAAGCGTCATCATCAGTTACAAGTGTTATTAGTTGACCCTGTGCTTTCAAAAAAAGTTTATTTAGAGCATGAGATTCGCCATAATCTTTTTCTGAAATATATCCATCAATTTTTCCTTGGTTGAATAATTCTTCTAAATATTCTCCTGTACCATCGGTTGATCCACCGTCAGCTACCAGTATTTCTTCATCAGGATTTTTATTTTCAATGAGTTTTGTTAACGACACTTTAAGATAAGGAAGCTTATTCATTGTGCTTGTAACGTAGGTAAGGCTGATGTTTTTCATATTGTTTTTCGTACAGGTTTACTTGTAAATAAAAGAAAGCGCGTTCATTGACCTTATTGGCTTTATTTTGTATATTCAGTATATCTTATTTTTTAAACAAGATGAACAATACAAAAAAAGTAGTCTTTATAGGTGGTAAACAGATTGGCGTTAATTGTCTACGTGTTATTTTGAATAACGGAATACGGCCCGACTTGTTGATTCCTAACATGGACGATGAAAGTGTTTCAGAGTCGTGGCATGAATCTATTAATTTTGTTGCAAAGGAGGCTGGTCTTAATATCTATAAAAATAAACTTAAAGATAGTGAAACTGTTACTATGATAAGAAATATAAGACCAGAGATAATTTTCTGTATAGGTTCAAATCAAATAGTACCAGAAGAAATAATAAATATTCCAAAAGAAGGTGTTATAAATATTCATCCAGCTTTGCTTCCAAAATATCGAGGTAGATTTTCTACCGCTCACGTTTTATTCAATGGTGAAAAGAAAACTGGAGTAACTTTACATTATATAGATAAAGGGATGGATACAGGACCGATTTTATTTCAAAAAGAATATCAAATATCAGATACAGATACAGCAAAAGATGTTTATGATAATTTTACTAAAGTCGGTACCAATTTGTTTGTTAAGTTTGTTAACAAATGGGTTAAAGGAGATAAGCTCTTATCATATAAACAGAATGAAAAAGAAGCCTCTGTCTGCAAGGGGTTGCCTAATGATGGTAAGATAGATTGGAAATGGAGTGGGGAGCAGATTAATCGGTTTATAAGATCAATGACTTTTGAACCATTTCCACCTACTAGTTTCAAGATCGGTGATAAAAATATGGTTATTGTTGAGGAGAAGTATTTTAATAAATTCAAATAAAAAAATGAAAAAAGAAAAACATGTTGGAAGTATAGAAAAATGTCAAATTTGTAAAAAGAAAAATTTGGAACTAATTTTATCACTGGGTCATCAGGCTGTTGTCCAAGAATATTTGACTAAAGAAAAGTTAAATGAATACGAAGTTACTTATCCACTAAATTTGTGTAGGTGTGTTCATTGCGGTCTCGTACAAATAGATTACATTGTTGATCCAAAGATTGTATTTCCAGAAACTTATCCTTATCGAACTGGTCTTACAAATATGTTAATTAAAAACTTTGAATCTTTGGCTATAAATATGAAAGATCGTGGTTTTGTAATTAAAAAAGATCTAATTGTAGATATTGGTTCAAATGACGGAACTCTTTTAAGGCCTTTTAAAAATCAGGGCATGAACGTATTGGGTGTTGAACCAACTGACGCTGCTAAAGTTGCTAATAAAAATAAAATTAAAACTATTCAAGAATATTTTGATTCAAAAGTTGCTTTAACAATAATAAAAAAGTTTGGTAAAGCCAAAATTGTTACAGCTACAAACGTTTTTGCGCACATAAACGATACGCATGCCTTGATAAAAAACATTGTAAAAATTATGGATAATGACGGGATTTTTGTATCCGAATCTCAGTATCTGGTCGATATTATAGAAAAACTTGAATTCGATACCATATACCATGAACATCTTCGATTCTACTCTCTAAAACCACTCATAGAACTTTTCAAAGTTTCAGGTTTAACGATCGTTGATGCGGAGAAAATTGATGCTGCAGGTGGTTCTATTCGTGTTTATGCAATGAAGGGAAAACGCAATCAGAGCCATACAGTTAAAGAAATAATAAAAAAGGAAGAAGAGATTGGAATATATGACACTGAATCATTGAAAAAATTTGCTAAAAAGGTTAAAGATGTAAAAATAAGTTTATTATCTCTTCTTTTGGGTTTGAAAAAAGATGGGGCCAAAATTGTTGGTTTGAGTAGTGCCGCACGTTCGAATACTTTGCTTAGTTTTACAAAAATAGACCATACTATTTTAGATTATTTGGCGGAAAAAAAAGGTTCTCCAAAAATTGGTTTATATACTCCAGGAACACATATTCCAATTTTGGAAGAATCAAATATTTTTGTTGATAAGCCAGATTATATATTAGTACTTTCATGGCATATTGCCAAAGAATTAATAAATAAGATGAAAGAATTGGGTTATAAGGGAAAGTTTATTATCCCATTACCAATACCAACTATTGTAGAATAAAAAAATGATTAGGAATAATAAAAAAATTTCATGGTGGATGCCTAAAGTTGGAAATACAGAACTTAAACTAATAAAAAAAGTAATTGATAAAAACTATGTAAACCAAGGTAATTTAACTGAAATACTAGAAAATAAAATATCGAATATTCTGGGTGTTAAGTACGTGGTAATGACAACTAGTGGCACCGTTGCTTTGTTCCTAGCTTTAAAAAGTTTAGGGGTTGGTTATGGTGATGAAGTTATTGTTCCAGACATCACATATATTGCAACAGCAAACGCAGTAACTCTTTGTGGTGCAAATGTCGTTCTTGCTGATGTTGGAGAAGATCTTTTGTTAGACCCTCAAATATTTGAAAACAAAATAACAGAACATACAAAAGCAGTTATACCTGTTCATATTAGTGGACGTTCTGTCTCGATGAAAATCATATTAGATATTGCAAAAAAACATAATATCTATGTTGTTGAAGATGCGGCTGAAGCTTTCTTTTCAAAGAAAAACGGTAAGTATCTTGGAACTTTTGGAAATGCTGGAGCTTTTTCACTTTCTCCTAATAAGATAATTACTTCTGGTCAGGGTGGATTTGTAGTTACAGATGATCATAATCTTTATATTCGTTTGAAACAACTCAGGAATCAAGGTTCCGAGAATAAATTATCTGGGGGTGATGATGTCCATCAAACTATAGGTTTTAATTTCAAGTTTACAGATTTACAGGCAGCGGTAGCTTTGGGACAATTAAAACAATTAAATACAAGAGTAAAAAGAATGATAAGAAATAATGAATTATATAGAACAAAATTAGAAAATTTGAAAGGAATCTCTGTCTTTAATTGTGACACAAAAAAAGGAGAGCTTCCATTATGGACAGATGTATTAGTTGAAGATCGCGATGGACTGGATAACTATCTTAAAGATAGAAATATAGATTGTAGACGTTTTTGGTTTCCTATTCATTGGAACAAAAATTACCAAAAATTAGATTTTGAATTTCCTATTTCTACAAAATTAAACCCAAAATCATTGTGGTTGCCATCAGCATTTAATCTAAAAGATAGTGATATTGAGATTGTAGTTAAATATATTAAAGAATTTATATCAAAATAAATTAGTTTTTGTTTTTTCTATACCAATCAACGGTGTGTTTCAAACCGTTAAAAAGTTTTGTTGTTGATTTCCAGTTAGTGTGTTTTTTGATTTTAGAAACATCTGGAACTCTTCTTTTTACACTACCTACTGCAGATTTTCTTTCTTCTATTACTTTTGGATGCCATTTAGATATTTTAAATATTTCTGTTACAAGATTTTTGATGGAAGTTTCAACCGATGTTCCTATGTGATAGGTGTTTTGATCTGTTTTGTTTGATTCCATCACTACTTGCATCGCTTCTACCGCATCATCTATATAACAAAATGAACGGGTTTCATCTACTCCGTATATAATAAAAGGGTCTTCTTTTTTTTCTATTCTACGTATTATTTCTGGAATAACATGACTACCACCAGCTCTAGGTCCGTAAAAGTTGTGTGGACGAACAATAACCATTCGAAAATTATACATTTGTGCATAATTAATAAAAAGTAATTCACCAATTAATTTTTGACCACCATATGACCATCGGGGATTATAAGGATTGTTTATTACTAATGGAACATCTTCTGGTGTTGGTAGTGGTAACTGATTAAAAGACTCTAAAGCTCCCGCATATGCTTCGTTTGAAGAAGTATATAATATTTTAGCATCAAGTTTTTTGTTTTTCGTTGTAAACCAGTCTAAAACATTTAGAGTTGTTTCTATTCCAATTCTCAATACTTCGTGAGGTATTTCATAAAATAATTTTGTGCCATTGATACTAGCTAAATGATAAACATAGTCATAACCAGAGCCGATTTTTTTCCAGGAAGATTTTTTTGTAAGATCCACCTTTATTATTTGAACACCATCTTTTTCTACTAGTTCTTTTATGTATGTATCATTTTTTCCCCTAAAGAAATCATCAGCTATCACTACCTTGTGACCAGATTTTATTAATCTTTTTGCTAAATGATACCCAATAAATCCAGCACCTCCAGTTATTAAGACTTTTTTCATTTTTGGTTAATTATTTTCTGATCTTATCTAATTTATACTAAGGATATTAAGACTAAGGCTTTATTAAGAAGTAGTCAATTATCGTTAATAGTATTAATAAATTTAACATGCTCTCTGAACCATAATCCTAAACAAAATAGAATCCATAGTCGATGTGCGCTATTATCGTTGTTATCTTTGGTTTGTTCAAATTCTATAACAATTTTATTTACATATTTCTTATCCAAATATTTGTACATTGGTGAATTTGGATTTTTTAATGTCTGCTCGATCATTTTTTTGATTTTATCTTGTCCCAACCAATCTTTTATAGGTGCTCCGAAACCCTGCTTTCTACGGTATACAAAATCTCTTGGAAAAATCTCTGCCAAGATGTCTTTTAGTATTATTTTATTTTCAGTTTTAGACATTTTGAAGTTTGTTGGTAAATTGTAGACAAATTCTACAAGCTTAGTATCAAGAAAAGGGGAACGGACTTCAAGGGAATTCATCATGCTTGTCCGATCAATCTTTGTTAGCAATTGGCCTGGTAAATAATATTGTAGATCAAAAAGGTTTATTTTGTAAATTGAATTGCTGACTTTATTTATGATACTTTTTAAGTAGTTTTTATTTTTCTGTATCGGACTTTTTACAAGTTTTCTTATTTCTTTATCACAAAATACAGTAACTACCTTTTGTTGAATTGTAAAAGCGCTAAGGATTTTCTTATCTAGTCTCCATTTTGGTATATGCATTTTCTTTTGATACCAGCCATAACCCATAAATAATTCGTCCGCACCATCTCCAGTTAGGGCAACTTTTACTTTCGTACTTGCTAAGCGAGAGATTAGTTGTTGAGGAAAATTCGAATTATCTCCATGAGGTTCATCCATATAAGAAACGATATCTATCAACGCTTCACTAAGATCGGTGTTGATTGGTAATGAATAATGATCCGTACCAATTTTTTTTGAGGCTTGAATAGCAAATGGTAATTCATTTTTATTACCATCATAGCCAACTGAGAATGTTTTGATGGGGAAAGAAGAGTATTTTTGGGCATAATATGTTGTAATAGTGGAATCAACACCTCCAGACAAGAGAGATCCTATTTCTACATCTGCCACCATTCTTTTTTTTACTGCATCATCGAATAATCTTTTTATTTCTTTTTTAGCTTCATCATATTCAATTTGTTTTCCTTTTTTTTCTAATGACCAATATTGCCACGTTGTTATTTCTTTTCCTTTCAAAATACCAGCATGGGCAGGAAGAAGAGTCTGTATATTACTGTATATAGTTTTGTCTGGCCCAATATAACCAAAGTTAAGATAATCATAAAGAGCTTCTGGATTTATTTCACCCTTGATTTTATTTGTGACAAATATTGCTTTTATTTCTGAAGCACAAACGAAAGTTCCATCAATAAATGTATAATAAAATGGTTTTTTTCCAAAACGATCCCTGGCAAAAAATAAAAGATCTTTTTCTTCATCATATATAACGAAAGCGAACATTCCGTCTAAATATTTAATACAATTCTGCCCATATTGTATATATGATTTCAATATTACTTCCGTGTCTGATTGCGTTCGAAAGATGTGACCTTTTGCCTCAAGATCTAATCTAAGATTTTTGTAATCGTAAATTTCTCCATTGAAAACTATAGTCATCGATTTTTCATTATCTCGCATCGGCTGGTTTCCTTCACTTAGATCTACGATAGAAAGCCTAGTTTGTCCTAGTGTTGTATCGTTTATTCTGACAAATTTTCTTTCATCTGGTCCACGGTGAGCGAGGGATTCTAACATTTTTCCGATAATTTCATCGTGGAAATGATTTTTTCCTTTTGTGGCAATAATTCCGCACATATTATTGGCTTTTTGATTGTTTTATTAATATTCCCAAAATAAGATAATCAATAACCTCAGTTATAAGAAGAGCAAAAACTGCTCCTATAATCCCATAAATTGGAATAAGAATTATCATCGAAGAGATTTTGATTATATTTGGAGCAATATTCATAACATAACTTTCCTTTATCTTTTGATGAGCAGAAATTGCTGTTGAGATTAATCTTCTTGGTGCGGATAATATTGATAAAGTAGCAATCTGAGTATATATGACTGATTCTAAATATTGAGGAAAGAAAATAGAAAAGATAAATGGAGCCAAAAGGATATATGTAACGGCGATTGGTATGGCTAAAAAATATAAATGTTTAATCTTATGACCAAGGTTCGCTTTTATAGTTTCAAAATCTCTCTGTGCAAATTTTGGCAAGGCAATTGCTCCTTGATTTTCTACTAAACCACGCAACTCTCTTACTGGCGCTATTGCATAAGTATAAATTGCCAATGGGCCAGGGCCTAATAATTTCCAAAGAAGTAAACTATCGATTTCTTCTGAAAAATAATTAAAAAAACTAATAATTCCTGCGTGAAGAGAAAATTTACTTGCAAATTTTCCGGAATCATTGTGTGTATCATGCAAGTTATATTTTTTTGTTACTGAACGAAAAAGGATAATTCCCATTACGAGATTTCCTGTAATATAGACAATAATTATAATAAGGACAGATTTGGAAAATATAAGCGCTAAAACCAAGGCCAAAGTCATAAATGGTGATCTTAGTAAGTTAAAGTTAGCTAATAGTTTGAAATCTCCGATTGCTGTTAAGAAAGATTTGGCTGAACTGCTTGCAACAAGAACTGGTAATGCAGTACCAGCTAACGTAAAACAAACAAAAAGAATAAAATTTTCATTTAATCCATAATAAATACCAGTAAGAAACAAAATAATTCCAGCTAGTATTGACCAAGGTGTAATCTTTCTTAAAGCTTCGTATATTATATGATGATTGCCCTGAGCTGACTCTCTTATCATCCCAGCACCAAGAGCTGTTGTTGGTGCCATACTAAACATACCTATTATTGCTAGTACGAAAGTATATACACCGTATTCTTCTTTTGTGATGAAGTGAGCAAAAGCAACAGATAAAATAAAACCATTTCCTATACTAAGAATTTTATTTATATTTAGCCAAAGATTGCTTTTGAATAAATAAACCATGTCTGTTTTGGTGTATTTTTCAGTTTTCCTCAAAAGCTCAGTAAGCTTTAGTTTTAATTGTTCCATAATGTAAGACTAGCATTTTTTAGGAATTTTGTTAGTCGACTATTGAAAGAATGCTTTCTATGATGTACGATAACCTAGCCGAATTATTTTATTATTATTGAATTACAAAAACATGTCTTTGAAGAAAATAGTCCATGGTTTGACAATATTATCACTGTTCCTAATTCCTGTTTTCCCGCTTATTGTCGATAATTCACTTTTCTTTCCATTTATTACTGGAAAAGCTTTTCTTTTCAGACTGTTGGTTGAGATAGCCTTTGCTGGCTGGGTTATTTTGGCTTTTATGGACACAAAATATCGTCCAAGATTAAACTCTCTTACAGTTGCAGTCTTATCTTTTGTTTTGGTTACTTTTATTGCAGGCTTACTCGGTGTAAATGTGTTTCGTAGTATTTGGTCTAACTTTGAACGTATGGAAGGCTGGTTGACTATTGTCCACCTCGCTGCATTTTTTATAGTAACTAGTGCTGTTTTTGGACATTATGAAACCAACAAGAAAATCTGGCATCGCTGGTTGGCATCCAATCTCGGCGTAGCCACAGTTGTTGGTATATATGGTTTGTTACAAATTGGCAATATAGTTGCAATACATCAAGGTAGTACTCGTATTGATGCAAGTCTGGGTAATTCGGCTTACATGGCTGTTTACATGTTATTTAGTATTGGTATCGCTGCGTTTCTATTTTTAGCATCAAATAATAGGTGGAGCTTAAAATTATCTAATCGTGATTCTGCCCATACATTTTTCTGGTCATTTGTTGTTCTATCCATAGTTGTTCTCTCTGTATTTTCAGGTTCCCAAGAAATTTCTACCTTTTTTGGATCATTAAAAACTTTTGCCGGAACTCATATTATTCAATTTTTGATTGGTCTTATAGTTAGTGTAATTGTAATTTTGTACCCATATCGAACTCTGCCTTTGTTCTTCACTTTTATTGTTTTTCAGACTCAAACAAGAGGAACAATACTCGGCTTGATCGGAGGAATAATGTTAGCTCTGTTCTTGTATGCTATTTTGGCCAAAAAAGATAAGAAAGTTTCGAGGATGGTTTCGGGTGGAATTATCGTTTTGATTGTTATAGTTGGGATTATTTTCTGGTCAAATCGTACAAGCTCTTTCGTCAAAAATAATGAAGTTTTGAATCGCTTGGCAACAATTTCTATTTCTGATGTAAAGACTCAGGCTCGAGGATATATTTGGCCAATGGCTATAAAAGGGGCTATGGAAAGACCTATATTTGGTTGGGGACAAGAGAATTTCAACTATATATTCAATGCCAATTACGAACCAGCTATGTACAATCAGGAACAGTGGTTCGATCGCGCTCACAGTGTCTTCCTTGACTGGCTTGTGGCTGGAGGTTTCGTAGGTCTTATTTCTTATTTAGCCCTATATTTTCTATTGTTCGTATATATTTGGAAATCATCTTTTACTATCGCTGAAAAGAGTGTATTTACTGGTCTTGTTGCCGGTTACATGATTCATAATATTTTCGTGTTCGATAACATTGCAAGTTATATAATGTTCTTTGCTATTTTGAGTTTCTTTAATTCCCAACCACGTAAAAAGCATGATAAAGAATTAGTTATTTTGGGTTCCAAAACATACCACAAAGATGCTATTGAGTACGTGGTTTTGCCGATAGTAATTGTTAGTTTGATTTGTATCGTCTATTTTATTCAATATCGAGTCTATTTAGCCAACACCCGTCTCATAACATCTCTACGTAGTTGCGGAGGTAGATCTATACCAGATGCTGCTTTGTTCGAGAAAGCTCTATCTGTAAATTCATATACCGCTAACCAAGAAATCCGTGAACAATTATTGTCTTGCGCAGGTCTTGTGATACCAGTTACACAAGTGCCAGAACCTACAAAACAAGCATTTTTACAATTAGCAAGCAATGAAATCGATGCACAGAAAAAAGATACACCAAAAGATGCTCGCATATATACTCTCGGTGGTATGTTTATGAGTGGGGTAGGACAAACAGAAGAGGCGGTAAAATTGCTCGAACAAGCTCATAAACTTTCCCCAACCAAACAATCTATTATAGTTCCTCTGGCTTCCGTCTATATCAATTCTGGAAAAGAAAAAGAAGCCGTAGAACTCTTGAAAAAATCATATGAATCAGCTCCAGAAAACGCTAATGTAAAATCAGTATACGTTCTCGCTTTGGTAATAGACGGTCAAGAAAAGGAGGCGCATAAGATAGCGGGTGATGACGATAAATCTATTTTTGAGAGTCAACAAATGGGACAAGTTTATGCATCACTAAAACAATATCCAAAAGCAATTACTATCTATAAGTCTCTAATAAAAACAGATCCTTCAAATACTGATTATTATGCTCAGTTAGCACAAATCCAATATACTGCAGGATTGAAATATGATGCTGTAGAGACCTTGAGAACATTAGAAAAAGCAAAACCTGAACTAAAAGATCAGATCGAGAGTTCAATAAAGCAGATTTTGAAATAATACAGAGGTCTCTCGACAAGCTCGAGGTAGGTCACACCTCTGTACTGACAGCCTGTGGATAACTTGTGGATTGCATCAACACATTAGGCGTGGTATAGTGTTGGAGTGTGAAGTTGTGTGAGATCTCCGTATAAATGTTTCGCAAAGTCCCGCCTCGGCGGGCTTTTGCGTTATTGTATTTTCGGTTAATTTCGTTGGATGTCCAGAATATGTCATGTCTTCTTAATAGTTTTTGCTTTTTAGACTGTTTTTTAGTTATAATGTAATGGGATTGTACCAAGTGACGGCGACGGCTGTACTCACATTAAATTTAAACATTTTATTTGGAGCTCACACCCGTCGCCATCATTTGGCGCAAAAGCGAACAAAATTTAATATATGAAAATTCAGGAAAATGTTTCGCTAGCGCAATATACGACTTTTAAAGTTGGTGGTCCAGCTAAGTTTTTTTGTTTGGTCAAGACAGAAGATGAATTGGTAGAAGCTGTAAAATTTGCTAAAAAAAAGAATCTTCCAATTTTCATTATTGGTGGCGGATCGAATTTATTAATCTCTGACTCTGGATATTCTGGCTTGGTAATTAAACTTGATTTAATGGGTATTAGTTTTGAAGGTGAGACAGTTACTGCTTGTGCTGGTGAAGACTGGGATAATTTTGTAAACGAAACTATAAACCACGGCTATAATGGGCTGGAAAATCTATCGGCTATACCGGGCACGGTCGGAGCTTCTCCTGTACAAAATATTGGTGCTTATGGTGTTGAAGTTTCTAGTCTAATCAAATCAGTTCGAGTGTTTGATATAAAAGATGGAAAGTTTTTGGTCCTGACAAATGCAGATTGTCAGTTTTTATATCGCGATAGTGTTTTCAAACACCAAAAGGGTAGGTTTATGATAGTTTCTGCTAGTTTTAAATTAGATAAAAATGGAAAGACTAATATTTCATATAAAGATCTAGAAGAATATTTCGAAAAGAGAAATGTTGAAATAAATGGAGTGGTGCAGAGTAAAAAAGAATTAAATCCAAATCCTAGAGAAGTTCGTGAAGCGGTTATCGAAATCCGAAGTAGCAAATTACCTGATTGGAAAAAATGGGGAACCGCTGGTTCTTTCTTCAAAAATCCGATTATCGGTGTTCAGCAATATGTAGATTTGAAACAACAATATCCAGAGATCCCAGGTTTTCCAGGTTGTGATGGAAAAATAAAGATTTCTTTGGCTTGGATTTTGGATAAAGTTTGTCAGGCAAAAAATTTAGCTGTAGGCAACGCTTTTGTTTATGAGAAACAAGCTTTGGTCCTGGTATCCAAACCAGGTTCTTCTGCATCGGAGATTTTGGCACTATCTCGTAAAATTCAAGATTTGGTCAAAGAGAAAACAGGAATTATTATTGAGGCGGAAGTTGAGTGGGTGAATTAGGGATTAGTACAGAGGTGTGACATCTGCGAACGCAGATGTCACACCTCTGTACTGCCTCTGTACTGCCACTGTATTTACCCCCGTTTTTATGATAAAGTGCCTTTACTGTGTCATTTTTAGATATATTCAAAAAAGGTACAAATACACGAGCCTTGAAGGTTTTTGCGCCTATTGTTGCAAAGATAAACGCTTTGGAATCTAGTATCAAAGCTCTTTCCGACGAACAACTAAAAGCTAAAACTATTGAATTCAAAAAGCACCTAGAAATAGAGGAGGGTTCGAAATCAGAGGGGGGTGCGCTCGTGACCCAATTAAATAAAAAACTTAATGAAATCTTACCAGAAGCTTTTGCGGTAGTTCGCGAAGCATCGCATCGTACCCTTGGTCAGAGACATTTTGATGTTCAGCTTACCGGTGGAATGGTTTTGAATTCGGGATCGATAGCCGAGATGCGAACCGGTGAAGGTAAAACTTTGGTAGCAACTTTGCCTGCATATCTAAATGCACTCACTGGAAAAGGTGTACACATTGTTACAGTTAACGATTATCTTTCGAGACGCGACGCCGTCTGGATGGGGCAAATCTACAATTTTCTTGGTTTGAGTGTGGGTGTGATCAATCACGAAACTTCTTTTTTGTATGATTCTTCGGCTAGGGTTACCATCACCCAAGAAGACAAAGAGCGCGACGAACTAGGTGCTTTCAAAGTCGTTCACGAATTCTTACGACCAGTTTCGCGTCATGAGGCTTATATGGCTGATATTACTTACGGTACAAACAATGAATTCGGCTTCGATTATCTCCGTGACAATCTGGAATATACTCCAGATAGACTTCGTCAGCGGGCATTTAATTATGCCATTGTAGATGAGATCGACTCTATTCTTATCGATGAAGCTAGAACACCACTTATTATTTCTGCACCAACGCGTGATGCTGAGGGAACATACAAACAGTTTGCGGGAATGGTCAATCATTTCAACTTTGATGAAGATTATACCGTTGAAGAAAAACATCGTTCTATTTCATTGACTGCAAATGGTATAACAAAAGCTGAGAAAGAACTTGGTATAGAAAATATTTATACAGATAAAGGTATCAAATCTGTTCATCATTTGGAAACTGCTATCAAAGCAAAAGCTCTGTATCATAAGGATAAAGAGTATGTAGTCAAAGATAACCAGATAATAATTGTTGATGAATTCACTGGTCGTTTGCAACCGGGACGTCGTTGGTCAGATGGTCTACATCAGGCGGTTGAGGCCAAAGAGGGTGTTTCTATTCAGCAAGAATCTAGAACTTATGCTTCCATTACTTTTCAAAATTTCTTTCGTATGTATCCAAAACTTTCTGGTATGACTGGTACGGCTATCACTTCATCAGAAGAGTTTTATAAAGTTTACGGTTTGGAAGTAATGACTATTCCAACCAATATTCCGGCAATTAGAAAAGATGAGAACGATCAAATTTTTCGCACAGAGATGGGTAAGTACAAGGCGATTTCCCGCAAAGTAAAAGAGTTAAATGGAAAGGGTCAACCAGTTTTGATCGGTACAGTTTCTATTGAGAAAAATGAATTGTTATCACAGTTTCTTCATGCTGAGGGAGTGAAGCATGAAATATTAAATGCAAAAAATCATGAAAGAGAAGGTGAAATAATCGCCCAAGCTGGTCGCAAAGGCGCTGTAACTATCGCTACAAATATGGCTGGTCGTGGAGTTGATATTAAACTTGGTGGCAATCCGAATACAGAAGAATTAGCAAAAGAAGTAAAAAGTTTTGGTGGTTTGTTCGTCCTGGGAACGGAGAGACATGAAGCACGACGTATAGACAATCAACTTCGAGGTCGTTCTGGTCGTCAAGGAGATCCTGGAGAGACGCAGTTTTTCGTTTCGCTCGAAGATACCTTGATGAGAGTTTTTGCAAATGACATGTTGAAATCAATGATGGGCAAACTTGGTATGCCAGAAGATGAAGCTATCGAACACAAATTTATTTCTAATGCTTTGGAGTCAGCCCAAGAAAAGATCGAAGGTTTTAATTTTGATTCTAGAAAACACGTCTTGGAATTTGATGACATTATTAATCATCAAAGAAGATCTGTTTATGATAGGAGAAAAAAGATTTTGATGGGTACAGTAGATGATGTGGAAAGTGAGTTAAATAATATTATTGATAATGGGAACGCGACTGAAAAAGTTGATGTTGAGGTAAACACTGGCGAAGGTGACGGTAAAAATGTTGTGGTCAATAGTACGGGCAAAACATCGGAAATTATTTCAAAGAAAATAGAAGAATATGGTCGCGACGCATTCCTAAATGCAATGCGAATGATTTTGTTACAGTCTATCGATATGTATTGGGTTGAACATTTGGAAGTAATGGATTATACAAGATCAAGTGTCAATTTACGTGCTTACGGTCAGCGAGATCCTTTGGTTGAATATAAAAAAGAAGGTTTACGTTTGTTCAAGGAAATGCAAGGTGCGATGCGTGGGCAGATCTTGAAGATTTTGCCACATGTTATCCCTACGGTGAATGGTGAGCCGGTTAAGAAAATGGTGGGAAAGAATGAGACAGGTGCAGATGGTATAGGCGCGAGTGCTGGTTTTGCTTCGAAAAATTCTGGTATTCAAGCGGAATTGAAAGAGGTTCACGAGAATGCGCAAATTATCGGGAGTGGTGATGGTTCTAGCAATGGCGGCGGAGCTGGAGCTAGCGGTGGTGGTGCGGGTGCGAGCTCGGGCGGTGGCTTTGCGGCCGGCGCGGGCGCGAAAAAAGAAGAAGTGGGAAGGAATGATCTTTGTCCTTGCGGAAGTGGGAAGAAGTACAAGAAATGTCATGGAAAGTAGCAGTTGTAATACTAATCTATTTTTGTTAAATTATTAATATGAAAACAATCGTACAATTCTAATTAACCAAAGGAAAAACTTATTAGACAGCTCAAAGTATTGAGTTGCTTATTGTGAAGCAAGTAAAGACTCTGGATAAACTTATTAAAAATTTGGGTATGTCAAAAAGCCTTCAATTTTAGTAAATTTCGAACTCTCTCAGTTGACTACTCACGCCTAGATTAAAGAGATTATCGGGAATAGAAGTTATTAAAATTTTTTAATCACTGGGTTTTATGGTTACAGGACAAAAAGGAAGTCATGTAAAATTAAAAAGAATTGTAGGCACTTTTCACCAAATATTAATTGTACCTAAACATAAAATACTAGATGTTGGTACTACTAAGGCAATCTTTAATCAGGCATTTAAATATATAAATCAACAAGAATTGCGATTATTATTTTATTCAAAATAATTTAGATGTCTGTAATAAATTTAGAAAAGTAATGAAAATCAACTCAAGATCAATAGAAAAACTCAATCATTTTCGTTGCAAAGATTGCAATAAATGGTGGTCAGTTGGTGATGCGCCTGAAGAAAAAGAAAGCTGGTGGTGCCCATGGTGCGGGAAAGAAAATAGGTATAAAATATAAAAATAAGGCTAATTGTCGAGGTGTGACATCTGTAAAAAAATTATGCATAGTTCATTAACACCCAAAGGTTTTGTTGGGTATGAAGAAGCGTGGTTTTGGAACAGGGAGGTGGAATGGTTTTGGTGGCAAAGTTCAGACGGGTGAATCCATAGAAGATGCAACGCGTCGTGAGATGTTGGAGGAAACTGGTATAGAAATAGGAGAGTTAGAAAAACACGGCGTGTTAGATTTTGAATTTCAAGGTAATCCGGAAATACTGGAAGTACACATTTTCAAAGCAAAAGATTTCAATGGCGAACCTACAGAAGGGGAAGAGATGAAACCGGCGTGGTATTTCGTAGATGAGATACCGTTTCGGAAAATGTGGCCAGATGATATTTATTGGATGCCACTATTTTTGAAAGGCAAAAAGTTTAAGGGAAAGTTTTTGTTTGGCGAGAAAGGTGCAATCTTGGAGAAGGAAATTGTTTTGGTCAAAGAGTTTTAGAAATAAGGCTAATTGTCGAGGTGTGACCTCTGTATCTTTCTTCTCACCCTATTATCTTCTTTAACTCATCTTGATATTTACCCAAAACTTCCATAACAGCTTCTTGTTGACCTTTACCACTTTTGGTTTTTTCTTGAACTTCGACCGCAATCTTTTGGAAGAATTCAGGGTTCTTTTCTAGAATAGAAAAGATACGTTCTTGTTCCGTCTCTGGTACGTTTTTCATTTTGGATTTCAATAATTGTTTCAGGAAAAAATTTCCGATGGACATAGTGTGATTATTTTAGCACATAGGTAGTTTGTAGTCGAAATTTTAAGGCTAATTGTCGAGGTCACACCTCTGTCATTAAAAGAAATAATGTGTTATTCTACTAATATTATGTTATCAAAAATCTCACATTACTTCTTTTTTATATTATTACTTGGTGCAACGGTAGCTTCAGTATTCATATTTTTTCCTTTCTTGACACCGATTATCCTCGGCATAGCAGCATCGGTAGTTGCTTATCCCATCTACATTAAACTCACAAAGAAGCTCGGTAGTGATACAGGTTGGAAGGCAAACTTAGCCGCTTCTCTGACTATTTTATTTATAGTTGTGGTAATCATAGTCCCATTATTTTTCCTTGTAAGTAGAATATATGTTGAAGTGCAATCTTTGTACAGCATGCTAACCGATGAGGCTGGTCGATCGATAGTTATCGATAAGCTCAACACTATTTCACAAGCTATCTCAACAAACTTATTTCATGTAATACCAGCTTACACATTCGATTCGCTCAACGTTACCGAATACCTGAAGTCTTTCTTGATTTGGATTTTTGGTAACCTAGATAGAATCTTTACTGGTTTGGCTACAATTGCAATATACTTTTTCGTATTTATTCTCTCAGTGTTTTATTTTATTCGTGACGGTGCAACAATCAAAAGAAAATTTATCTCATGGAGTCCATTATTGGATAAATATGATGAATATATAACTGAAACTTTGAAGAAAGCCATATTATCTGTATTCGGTGGTACTATCGTGGTTTCTGCCATACAGGGTATTGTTACAGGTGTGGGATTCTTTCTGTTTAGTATTCCTGCGCCAGCAGTTTGGGGAGCAACGGCGGCCTTAGCAGCTTTTGTACCAGGTATTGGTACCAGCCTTATCCTTATTCCAGGGGTTATTTATTTGATTATCAGCGGTCATTATTATTATGCCCTTGGTTTGGCTATTTGGGGAATTTTTGCCGTGGGACTTATAGATAATATTCTTGGTCCGCACCTTATAAATAAGGGTGTTAATGTTCATCCATTCCTTATTCTTATTTCTGTTTTAGGTGGACTTTCTACCTTTGGTCCTATAGGATTGATCCTAGGTCCTCTCGTTGTGGCCTTTCTGTTCGCTCTACTTGAGGTTTACAGAACTTCCTTCACAGGAATACTCGAAGACGAGGTTTAAATGGCATTTATTGACGAAATTGAATTTCATGCAAAAGCCGGAAATGGTGGTGGTGGAGTCGTGCGTTGGCGTCACGAAAAAGGCAAAGAGTTCTCTGGTCCCGGTGGAGGTAACGGTGGTCCCGGAGGGGATGTCTATGTTCATGCTGTTCGAGATACAAACATTTTGGCTAGATACAAAGCTACAAAACTTTTTCAAGCTAGGAACGGTCAAGCTGGTCAAAACTTCGGCATGCAAGGTGGAGCAGGTGAAGATTGCTACATAGAGCTACCTATTGGCTCAATTATAAAAAATTTAAATACAGGAAGAACTATCGAACTTTTCAATGATGCCGAAGAACAAAAAATACTACACGGAGGACGAGGTGGTCTCGGTAATGAATATTTCAAAGCTTCAACCAATATTAGACCAGAACAATCAACGGGAGGAGTGGAAGGAGAGGAAGCTGATTTTAAGATTGAATTAAATCTAATTGCTGACGCTGGTTTGGTTGGTTTACCAAATGCGGGTAAATCTAGTTTACTCAACGCTTTAACAGAAGCAAGAGCCAAGGTCGGTAATTATCAATTTACTACTCTAGACCCAAACTTAGGGGCTTTGAAAGGCGGTTTTATTTTGGCTGATTTACCTGGACTAATAGAGGGTGCGGCTAATGGTAAGGGGCTGGGTCATAAATTTTTGAAACATATAAAGAGAACAAAAATGATTTTGCATCTTATTTCTTTGGAAAGCGTTGATGTGGTAGCTGTTTATAAAAGCATTCGTAGTGAATTAGAACAATATGGTAATGGTTTGAACGAAAAGAAAGAAGTAATAATACTTACTAAGACCGATTTGGTAAGCAAAGAAACTATCGATATTGCACGAAAAGCCCTGAATGAACTCAATCAAAATATTCTCGAAGTCAGCATCATCGATGATCAAGCAATAAAAAACTTGACAGACTATCTAACCAAGACTCTGATCTAGTTTAACCTCTCTAGGAGAACTTTTTTTATAATTTCCGGATTGGCAGAACCCTTGGTCATTTTCATTATTTGACCGATCAAGAACTGTAGAGAGGCAAGTTTACCAGCTTTGTATTCTTCAACTACTTTGGGATTGGACCCGATCACCCCTAAGATAATAGGTTCGAGAGAACCTAGATCGCTCTTTTGGATGAGGCCATTTTTGTCTGCTATGCCCCTGAGTGAATCTACGGGTAGTGCAGGAGTACCAGAGTCTTCTACCAGAATACTCATCAGGTCTTTTGCCCCCCTCGATGAAAGATCACCATTTGCAATCAGGTCTATCAGTTCTGCAAAAGTCGAACTAGATATAGGTTCTACCTCCAAATCCAACCCTTTCTTTTTTAGTAGTCCAAGATAATCTGTAAGTAAGTAGTTTACGGTTAACTTCACTTTCTTTGGATCATCAGCAAATGTTGAAATGATTGATTCAAAATATGAGGCAATGTGCTCCGACTCTACAAAGATTGCAACTTCTTTTTCGGTCATGGAATATTTTGACTGGAGGCGTGAACGCTTTTCCCAAGGAAGTTCTGGCAGACTCTTTTTTATTTCATCTGATGAAAATTCTTTGATATCAGAGATTTTCATCTTGGGAATGTCAGGGTCAGGGAAGTAGCGATAGTCATGAGAACTTTCCTTACTTCTTTGAGAATAAGTTTCTTGTTTACTATCATCCCAACCGCGAGTCTCCTGTTTTATTTTCTCACCAGAGTCGAGCAGGGAAGATTGTCTTTCTATCTCAAACTCGATAGCTCTCTCTACAGCACGGAACGAATTCAAATTTTTGACTTCGGTTTTTGTACCAAATTTTCCGCTCTCTGTATCTGCAGGGGAGGCAACTGAGATATTTGCTTCGACTCGCATTTCACCCTTTTCCATGTTTGCTTCGCCAGCTCCAAGATAACGTAACAAAAGTTGCAACTCTTTTGCGAAACGTACAGCAGTCTTTGAATCATGAATAACTGGTTTCGTAACTAGTTCCATAAGTGGAACACCACTGCGATTGAAATTGACTAAACTTTTTTGATGGACATCATGAGTAGACTGAGCAGTGTCTTCTTCGAGATGAATCCTCTCTAGGGCAACATCAGATAGAACACCACCTTCGATCAGAGGATATTTGTACTGAGAGATTTGATAACCTTTTGGTATGTCAGGATAAAAATAATTTTTACGATCCCATTCTGTGAAATCTGCAATTTTTCCACCAACCGCAACTCCAACTCGGATAACATTTTTTATTGCTTGGATATTGAGTACAGGAAGAGTACCGGGGTGGGCGAGACAGATCGGACAAATATTTTTATTTGGTTTCTCTTCGTCTGGATCGTTGATACAAGAACAAAACATCTTTGAATTTGTTTTGAGTTCTGCATGGATCTCTAGTCCGATGGTGGCAAGGTATTTCATTTCATTCATAGATATAGATTAGCAATTATATCTTAATCAGACAAATGCTGAACTAGTAGTTTTCTAACTTGATTTTTAGTTGGTTTAGCGCCTTTGCTAGTCTCAATCTGCATCAGTAAATTTTCGATATCAGAAACCTTATAGACTCTGTATCCATTGATAGGATGTCTCGATGCTGGGAACTTTCCGCTGTTGTCCCAATTACGAAGGGTGAGTGGAGTAACACCGAGGATCTCCGCTGCTTTTTTTATTGTGATTAAACGAGTATTTAATGTATTCATTGTGGTTAATAAAGATTAATAATCCTTAATAATTATATAAAATCCTTAATAAATAAGCAATGTTGATAAATATTCAAACTACCTAAAATAACAAATTTATATTAATGATTATATAGCTTTAGTTTTTATCGATATACACAAGTCTTTAGACTATAGT
>Ga0163154_10003381_pt1 | contig 22205 bp, 19 predicted proteins | sample OliLakLV19MP9P1_FD_148649 | JGI IMG/M metagenome (GOLD analysis project Ga0163154, IMG submission 148649) | Freshwater microbial mat bacterial communities from Lake Vanda, McMurdo Dry Valleys, Antarctica - Oligotrophic Lake LV.19.MP9.P1 | ecosystem: Environmental > Aquatic > Freshwater > Lake >... | reverse complement strand
AAGGAAAAGAAAAAAGCAAGTAATTTTGAAAAAATGATTAGTTTTGTGCCTATGAAAACAACAGCCTTGTTACTTTGGAGTCTTTTAACTTCGCTTTCACTCTTTGCCCAAACGAATGAAGAAGAAGAACATACACACACATTCGTATATGGATTAAACTTTAACACAAATGGCGGCACCATAGGAGGCGCGAATTTGCGATTCAGCCAAATCGTTAGACCGCGCTGGTACAGGACTATAGGCTTAGAAGTAGTCGCTATCAAGCACCCACAAGAAAAACGGGTAATAGGCGCGAGTGCGAGTTCTTTTATTTTTGGAAAACAAAACTATTTATACTCAATACGCCCTTTGTACGGATTTGATTACTTGATTTTTAAAAAAGCACCTGAAGAAAGTGTGCAGGTTACGGCTAATTTTGCTGTCGGACCAAGTTTTGGAATAGAAATACCATATTATATAGTTGTCCAGAAGAAAATAGGCACACAATTCGTGCAAACCACACAGCCTTACAACTATACTCAACCAATTTCAGAAATCCAAAGCGTAGGCGCATTGTTTGCAGGTTTGAGCCAAGCCAAAATCATTCCTGGCTTTTTTGTAAAAGCAGGCATAAGTCTTGAGTTTGGCGAGTTTCGCAATAATCTCACAGGTATAGAAGTAGGATTTACAAGCGAATTTTTTTCACGCGCACCGAATATTCTCGCACCTGAGGCTACAAACAGCACACTGCGCAACAAACGATACATGCTTGGCGCATATCTTACACTTTTCCTTGGCTCAAGAAGATAAAAAATGCGTTTGCTCGTATTTTTTGCATACCTTTGCAAGTATTACTAACTAATTAAAAAATACTCCAATGAAAAAAACACTCGCCTCTTGCTTTTTCGCATGTGCATTTTTGATATTTGCACAACAGGCCAACGCACAAAACACTATCACAGGCAAAGTGGTAGATAAGAAAAACGTAGCCATACAAGGCGCCTCGGTAGTAGTAAAAGGCACTACTATGGGCACTGTTACAGACACAAACGGAGGCTTCACAGCCGTTCAAGGTACCCTATTGACTGTCAATTTTGGAACAGAAACACAGGAAGCGACAGCCACAAACGATCTTGTTGTAAAATTCAAATATTCCTTGAAACAGCTTCAAAAAAAATTAGACAAATCAACAGGTAAGAAGAAGAAGAAGAAGAAAAATAAGTAGTTTTGTTAATCCTATATCACTATCCCCACTCCTATCAAAGGTTTGCGAACCTTTATAAGAGTGGGGATAATAACAGTGGTTAGTGAGTGCGTGAAAAATAATACACCAAAAGAGATGCTTCTTTGCACACATACAACAGACAAAAGTCTGTTTCGGGTGTATTATTTTTTGCATAGTTCCTTATTTGGTTATCATTTTCACTACCATGCGCGTTTTACAATCCTTAAAGCCTAATTCGCCGATAGGCAGGCGAGCATTGCCTACGGGTTCGCAGACGATATACTTCTCGCCTTGGTATTCTATGAAGGCTTGATAGGCGGTAGGCACGCCGCGAACGGCGGCAAACATGTGGCTGGGATTGTCGACCAATACAACGGCTACTTTTATGCTTGGTTGGTGCAATAAGACAGAGGCAAACAATATCGATTTTGTGTCGCAATCACCTGTACCTACTGTAAGCATTTTAGCAGGAACGTCCAACTCGCCTATGTACTTGCCTGCCCGCGAAGAAGGTGGGCGTTTGTAGGGTATGTCTTGGCAGAAAGTCATCAAGGCTTCTATTAGTTGGGTAGGTGTGGACTTCTTATTGCCCAAATATTTGCGCAATAGTTTGTATATAGGCAAGGTTACGGGCTTGTTATCTACTGCGATTTTGTTATAGTCGGGTATTGTAAAGGCTTTGCCGTTCATAGTAGCTTGGCGAAATGAGCCTTTGCGTTGGAACTCATCTATTTGAGATTGGCTGTAGCCTCCTTTAAAGAAGTCTTTGGGCAAACCAAATAAACGTGGCAGCTTGTCGTACATTTTTTTATCGCCTGTCCAGTCAAATCGTACGCCTTTTTGTTTCATATCACGAAAGATATAAGTAAATTCGTACTTAGTTTCGCTTTTTTTTACCTTTTGCACGTTGGCTTCATTCGTAAATTTTACATTTACTTCGCTGAGGTCTGTTTGATTGTTCTTATCTTCTGTATCTTTTTTCTTCTTCTTTTTATTATATTGGTTGTCGCGGTCTTCTACTGCCTCACGTTGTTCTTCTTTTTCTTGTGGCAAGTTGATTTGTTGGTCATCTTTTTTAGGCATGTAGCGGTTTGTGGCTTCTTTTATGAAGTTTTGGAAATGACTTTTTAGCCACGTGCTTCCTACAAAAAGCCCACAGAGTATGACAAATAAAAATACAAAAGTTTTCATAATAATTTAGAAATAAAAGTGTAAAACGTATGATATTTTTTGTGGTATGCAGGCAAGGGCTTTTAATATGCCAAAACAAACTTGCTCCATGTTGAGAAAATGTTGCTCTCTACCTATTTATTCAGCTTCTTCTTTCATCGTATAGCCCATACCTACGTGTGTATGCAATAGCTTTTGGGAAAAATTTTTATCAACTTTGTTTCTCAAATGATTTACATAGACATCAACCATATTTGTACCTGTATCAAAGTATATATTCCATACTTTTTGCGCTATTTCTACACGCGAAAGTACCTTGCCTACGTTGGTTAGAAACAACTCCAATAAAGCGAACTCTTTGGCAGTGAGCCTGATGAGTTTGCCATCGCGTGTTGCGTCTTTGGTATCTAAGTCAAGTTCAAGGTCTGCTAATTTGAGTATTTTTTTGGGTTGTATATTGCTTATACCGCGTCTTGTGAGGGCGCGTATGCGGGCTAAAAGCTCCTCGAATTGGAAAGGTTTTACCAGATAGTCGTCTGCACCTTTGTCCAATCCGAGTACTTTATCTTCTGTTGTACCGAGGGCAGTGAGTAACAAGATAGGGACTTGTGGCTTGGCGTCTCTGATGGTTTTGCACAAGTCGAAGCCGTTGATTTGCGGCATTATCACGTCCAATATAATGAGGTCAAACTCCTGTTCGAGGGCAAAGCGTTTGGCAAAGTTGCCTTCATATACGTTGATTACTTCATAGCCATTCTCTTCGAGTCCTTGTTTGATGAAAGAGGCGACTTTCGCCTCGTCTTCGGCTACCAAAATGCGCATAAGGTTGTTTTATAGAATGTTGGCTAATTGTTCTTTGATTTTCTCAAGCTCGTCTTTCATCTCTACCACGAATTTTTGCACTGTAGAGTCGTTGGCTTTTGCGCCGATGGTGTTCATTTCGCGTCCTATTTCTTGGGTGATGAAGTTAAGTTTTCTACCGCTTGCGTCTTTGTCTTTAATTGTTTTGAGGAAGTAGTCCAGATGGTTTTTGAGTCTAATTTTTTCTTCTGTGATGTCCAATTTTTCAATGTAGTACATCATTTCTTGTTCGAACCTATTGGTATCAAAACCTTCACTGCCCAATAAGTCGCTCGCTCTGCCTTTTACTTTTTGGCGTATGTATTCAAGGCGTGGCGCGTCCAGCTCATTGATTTTGAGCAATAGCGCGTCAATGTTTTCAATATAGGAGATGAATAGTTTGGCTAACATTTCGCCTTCTTGCAGCCTGAAGGCTTCACACTTTTGCAATGCGTCTTGGAAGGTTTGGTGTACGCTTTGCCACTCTGCGTCTGTGAAAGTTGTTTTGCTACCGCCTTGCAGGACTACGTCAGGCATCATGGCAGCTATTCTAAACACGTCTTGTGCGGAGGTTTGTAAGTCTTCGGCAGAGGCTTTGAGTTGGAGGTAATAGTTCTTCAATAATTGCGTATTGATGTTTGTGTTGGCGCGGAGGGCATCTTTGTATTGAATGTCAATAGAGACAGTCACTTTTCCGCGTTGGAGGCTGTCTTTCAGCACGTTGCGCAATTCTATCTCGCGTTCAGCTGGAAAACTGCGCGGGGTGCGTAAGCTGAGGTCAAAGTATTTTGCGTTGATACTTTTGACTTCCGCGTTTATAGTTATCGTGTCGGTTTCAGTAAGGCTATAGCCGAAGCCTGTCATAGAATAGAGCATGTAAGCAATAATAAAGGGTTGTTTTTGCGAAAGTAGCTTATTTTTTGCAAAAAACAAATATTTAGGTTTTATTTGCAAAAAAACAATAGTATTAACCCATGACAAATTATTCTATTTTGATAGGACGTATAGGTATTTTAGCGTCTCTTCTTTTGCCCATCATCATTGGTGGCTCTGTTGTAGCGAACAATATAGCGTTTATTATTCCACAACTCATGTTGTTTTATTGCCTGCAACAAATCGGCAACTTGCATGGCAAGCCCGGCATCTTGATACACTACACTATAGCCGTTGGCTTTTCGGTAGCCATTATGGTTTTGTCTACCACTTTGCTTGCTCCTGAAATGGGTAAGATTGGCACACAGTTTTTAGGCATGGACAATCCGACCAACCAACAACTTTTGGCAGAGCTACAAGAACGCATCAACGGCGATAAGCGCGTAGCAGAGGAATTTATGCAGTTTATAGTCAATAAATCAAGCATTGGCTATTACATGACCATTATGTTTGTATTGTATTTCGCTTCTTTGTTATTTACGCGCTTCGCGTATGTAAAGTTGGGCAATGTTACCACCGTCAAAGAGTTCAAAACAGGCTCATTGTTACTTTTGATAGGCTTTCCTACCGTCTTTTTGTTTGGTATTGGAGCAGTGTTAATGCTTGTAGGGTTTGTTTTTATTGTGATAGGCTACTTCAAACTTCCTGAAATAGAAAGCGAAGCAGTTTAAAGCGAAGCAGTTCAATTGGTTCTTGGATAGTTATTGCAGGCTTTACAAAAACCCATTTAGTAGCCGTTCTTAAGAAACCCCTGTCACGCTTTTGGGCAGTGCTAAATCGAGTGCAGTTTAATTTTACTTAATAACGCCCCCCTCCACATTCACTCATTCACCCAATCAGTCCTTTATGAAAGCTATTCTCTGCCATTCTTTTTCGAATATTGATGCCCTTACCTACCAAGACGCGCCCAGCCCAACGGTAGGCAAGCAAGATGTCCTTGTAAGTGTGAAAGCGGCAGGCGTAAACTTCCCCGACATCCTCATGATAGAAGGCAAGTATCAAATGAAACCCAACTTCCCGTTTTCACCCGGAGGCGAGGTGGCAGGTACTGTGAAAGAAGTAGGCGAGCTTGTAACGCATGTGAAAGTAGGCGATTCGGTTATCGCAGGCACCTGGACAGGCGGCTATGCCGAAGAAGCTATAGCCCATGCCTCGCGGGTTTTTGTCATTCCTACAGGTATGGACTTTGTGAAAGCCGCAGGGTTGCTTACTGTGTATGGCACTTCCTACCACGCCTTGAAAGACCGCGCAAAACTCCAAGCAGGTGAGACTTTATTGGTTTTGGGGGCAGCAGGCGGGGTTGGACTTGCTGCAGTGGACATAGGCAAGGCAATGGGCGCGAAAGTAATAGCTGCCGCGTCGACACCTGAAAAGTTAGCCGTTTGTAAAGCTTATGGTGCAGACGAACTAATCCAATACACAACCGAAGACCTCAAAGAACGTGTGAAACAAATAACGGCAGGCAAGGGCGTTGATGTTATTTATGACCCTGTAGGTGGGCAATACACTGAGCCTGCTTTCCGAAGTATCGGTTGGCAGGGAAGGCATCTCATAGTCGGTTTTGCTGGGGGCGACATTCCGTCTTTGCCCCTCAATTTGCCCTTGCTCAAAGGCGCGTCTGTAGTAGGCGTATTCTGGGGCGCGTTTACTGCGCAACAGCCCGTATTATTCCAACAAGGCTTACACGAACTGCTCGCTATGTTTGAAAACGGCACTTTGAAAGCACACATACATGCGACTTTCCCCCTCGAACAAGCCCAAGACGCTATGCGTGTGGTAGCCAATCGGGCAGTAGTAGGCAAGGTCATACTCACGATATAATTATAATACGCATCTTTTGCACGGTTTTCCGTATGTTTCATGCAGGGTGCATTTCAAAACCTTTGGTGCTTCGACAAATTTAGTGGAGTAAGGTATAAACCACGTAGAAAGATATGGGACATAGTGTTTCGGGCTATGTTCTCTATGTGGTTCAACACAAAATTTGTCAGAGTACCAAACCTTTTCTTAAGACCAGAGGTTTATAGAATGGTTTTGAAATGCACCCTTCACATACGAAAAACGAAATGTTGGCTTAGAGCCACGTTTCTTGCTTGCTTTCTATCCTATAAAAGGTTTGATTTACAAGCATTTGGGCTGTAGTAAGGGGTAGGTAAGGAATACTTGCCTGCCCGCCTGCTGTAACAAATGTGATGCTTGCAAGCCCTTGCCTGCGCTGATACAGGTTTTGGGTAAAACTCGCCTGCTGGATTTTTTGCCACTTCAATAAAGTATAAGATTTGCCCCAAACGCCTTTGAAAATAACCAAGCCGTCTTCTTGTGCCAGCCACCTGAATTTTTTTTGCCAAATCCGTAAATGAATTGTCCAATACATTCCTATTACGCTTGCTGTGAGGATAGAAGTTTTCCAGTCTTTTGATAATAAATACAACACGCCCACCAAAACCAACGACATAGGCAAGGCAGTGGTCAGTGTTTTGCGAAGCCAATATGCCTTTGAGATAGTTTCGCCACTTTTCGCAATATTTGCATGAGGTAAATATTGACTTGCCAACGATTGCACACTCTCCAAAGAAGTAAGCGGAATATTGATACGCGCTTGTTTTTTTAGTTTGTCTTGCCCCGTGATGCTCAAATCTACAAACCAAAAATCAAGCAAATTGCGTATCCAATTCGTGCGGTAAGTTACCAACTGGATTTTGGAACGATTGATGGCTTTTTGCTTTTGGGTAAATAAACCATGCGCAACTTTCCAGCCTTTGGGCGTTTCTTCCATACGAAAGTTGTAATATTCCATAAATACTCGAAATGCTGAAACGACTACCGAAACGCCACCAATTAGCAAGAACATAACTGCAAAAAACAACCAACTTAAGGCGTTTAGCGTACTATTTTTAAACTCTTCCATTGCCTCGCGTTGGTCGGCATCTAAAAGTTCTTCGGCGTCAGCAAAAAATTTGACAGCAAAGACCAGCAAGACAAAAAAAGCCCTCAAATGATTTGCTGAAAGGCTCAACTTCAAAACATCTGTTTCTGAAAGTTGGTATTTTTTGTTTTCGGCAGGGGCAGGCAAGCCGTTTTCGTTTAGTGATGTGTTATTTTCTGCCTCTTGCAAAAGAATTTCTTTGAGTATTTCTGCTTTTTTTAACGAGAGTGCCTCAATCCTTGCCTCCACTTGTTCGCTTCCTGAGCTGTCAAACGAAACCTTTGCCACCTTTAGAAGCTGTTGCCATATAGACTGCTCAAGGTGTACGGCTTGGATACTTTTGAGCGGGATGGTGAGATGTTTTCGTTTCCACCAGCCCGAATAAATATGCAAGTTTTGGTCTTGTATATGGAATTTATAAAACCAATATTTTAAGATAGTTATCACAAACGAAAGCCCTATAAAGCCCCAAATGATCCATTGAAAACTAAAAGGCTGTTCGGCTTGCCTGCCTTTCAGCAAATAAATCACAAGTACAAACCAAAATTGTTTTATGGTTTCCCAAAGGGTTTTGAGAAATAAAATAAAAATAGAAGCAGGCGATTGCCTTTGTGGTACTTGCCACTCGTCAAGGTTATGCATGGTCAATATCTGTATTTCGGATTTGTATATTTATAAAATCCTTGACTTTTTCGGCTATTTCGCGCTTAACGCCATAAAGTGTAAAATCAGCCTCTGCCGAACCTGCAGTATAAATATGCAGGGAGGCAAGTTTATAACGCCTTTCGAGCATGCCTGCTTCGATGCTCAAATGTTGTACCCGATTAAACGGCACTAAGCGCACTTGTTGTACCCACCAGCCGCTTTTAAAAAGCAAATCGTGTTCACGAATCGCATAGCCGCTGTATCGAAAGCTCAAATCCTCGCCTACCCAATACAAAAGCCCTACCAATACGTATGCAAGCCCAACTGCTATCATGAGCCATATATATTGAATTTGCTCAATAAAGAAAAAACTTGTTATCAGGCAAGCTCCAAAAACAGGCATCAAGATAAAGAACCAGATCTTTTGTATCTTCAGGTAGGCCCGTTCTAAAGGTTCGTAAGTTACGGTTTCTATCAGTGGGATATCCTCAAGCAAGATAAGATTATTTGAAAAGGTCGTTTCCATGTTGCAAATCTAAGCTAATTTTATGACAAAATATCCAAAATATTTGATTAACTTTGCACGTTAATAATTGTTGTACTAACGATTATGCCCCCCTCATCCTCAAAGGGGGAAATAACCTTTTATGCTTCCCTTTGGGGTTGGGAGCTTTTTTATTTTTATGCAACTTGCTGACCAAATCGCTCATTTCCGCTATTGCGCCTCTCTTTTCGAATACAAAAGACGCGAAACCATTGAAGTAAATATAGGCGAGGTGCCGTTGGGAGGCAAGAATCCTATCCGCGTGCAATCTATGACCACTATAGATACTATGGACACGATAGGCTCTGTCGAGCAATCTATTCGTATGATTGAAGCAGGTTGCGAGTATGTGCGCATCACTGCTCCGAGCATCAAAGAAGCAGAAAATTTGGCGAATATCAAAGCGGAATTGCGCAGGCGAGGTTATAAAACGCCCCTCGTGGCTGATATTCACTTCACACCCAACGCGGCAGAAGTTGCGGCGCGTATTGTAGAAAAAGTGCGCGTGAACCCTGGTAATTATGCAGACCGCAAACGCTTCGAAACTATAGAGTATACGGAGGCACAATATGAAGCTGAATTGGAGCGTATCCGCGCAAAATTTGTCCCTTTGGTGCGTATTTGCAAAGAATATGGAACGGCTATGCGCATAGGCACAAATCACGGTTCACTTTCAGATAGGATTATGAGTCGTTATGGCGATAATCCACTCGGTATGGTTCATTCTGCCCTTGAGTTTTTAAGAATCTGTGAAGACGAAAATTTTTACAACATAGTCATCTCCATGAAGTCCAGCAACACGCAAGTAATGGTGCAGGCGTATCGTTTGTTGGTCAATAAATTAGAAGAAGGCAAGTTCAAACCGTATCCTTTGCACTTAGGCGTTACGGAAGCAGGCGATGGCGAAGACGGACGCATCAAATCCGCGCTTGGTATCGGCACATTGCTCGAAGATGGCTTAGGCGATACAGTGCGCGTTAGTCTTACTGAAGAACCCGAATTTGAAATGCCTGTAGGCAAGAAATTGGTCGCAAGGTATGAGAATAGAAAAATAGAAAAAACAGCTGCTGGTACAAAAGGTGATTATTTTGTGGAAGGTAAGTTCTATTCTCCTTTTTCGTATACAAAAAATGAAACACACGAAGTTTTGAATATAGGCAAGTCGAACGTGCCTCGTGTGATAACAGACTTTAGCCAAATTTCAACTATCGAAATGGCTGACTTTAAGGCGTTTGGCTATACTTACCTGCCCCTCACAGACAAATGGGGAAGCAATGACACAGCAAGCGATTTTGTATATTTGGGCGACAAGTCTGTGCCTTTTATGATGCCTAACGGCTTGAAAGCGATACAAGATTATAAAGCTTGGGAAAAAGAAACGGAACTTGCCTACCCGCTTTTTTCAGATATACAAGATTTTTTAGATGCCGAGGAAGTAGGCAAGGCGCACACTGAACTGAACTTTGTTTATTTGAATTATGTAAATACAGACTCTCTTCGCTTGTTGCAAAAACGCAAAAACGTCGTCTTGATTATTGAAAATGAAGCAAAACATGGGGTGCAAGATGTAAGATATTTGCTTATCGATTTTATGGCAGAGTGGCACAAACTATTGAAGGAAGCGCATTATTCACCTATTATTTTCAAAAGGAAATATCCTCAAACCTTAGACACGGAAACGCTACAACTTTATTCGGCTACAGATTTGGGTGGACTTTTGATTGATGGTTTTGGCGACGGCGTAATGCTCTCACTTGATACCTTGCCTACTGACAAGAAAGAGGCACTTGCCTGCGTGAAAACCTTGAACCAAATAGCGTTTGGTGTTTTGCAAGCGGCAAGAACGCGCATCACCAAAACGGAATATATTTCTTGTCCAAGTTGCGGGCGCACTTTATTCGATTTGCAAGAAACTACCGCCAAAATCCGCCAACGTACCGAACATCTGAAAGGCATAAAAATTGGTATTATGGGCTGTATCGTAAACGGACCTGGCGAAATGGCAGATGCAGACTATGGCTATGTGGGTTCAGGCAAGGACAGAATCACGCTCTACAGAGGACAAACCGTAGTCAAAAAATCAGTCCGTGCCGACAAAGCAGTTGATGAATTGATAGACTTGATAAAAGAAGATGGAAGGTGGATAGAAACAAATGTTTTGGAAAATGTATAGATAATTTGTCCTTTACTTTTTTTAAATTTAAATTTGCATTATGGAAATCAGAGAATTAGCAGAATACATCGATTTTGGACTAAAAATTTTGCCTTCGCATCTTAGTAATAAGATAGATAAAGAGGCGTATCTGTACTTAAACCAAAAAGATATACAAAACAATGAAATAGTTACTCATGAAAATTCATTGTTTGTAACAGATAAAATATTGAAAAAATTTTACTTAAATTTTGAAAATAGTATTTTAGCATACAAAGATATTATAGCCTCAGGACATGATGCCACGCTATTTATCCAAGATATATACGATCCACCTATAAATGATATAAAGGGAATAGTTATTTCTAATGACTTCATGCTTATACGCCCTTCTACAGGCTACCTTAATACGTTTTTTCAAGACAAGGCAGGCAAGGCATATTTTCAAGAAAAACTAAAGAGTATTCTTTTGCATGAAAGTATAGACACTGTCGCAGAAGTTAAACAAATCAATATTCCACTTGAAATAAGCCGTATAGAAGAAATAAAGAATGAGGGTACAGAGGTTTTCAAAAGAAAAGTAGATATAAATAAAATATCCATAACTCAACAAGTTATTACTTTAGACAAAATTTTGAAAAGAATTAAAGAAGATGAAATTAAAATACCCGAATTACAACGCAAAGCGGGACTTTGGAACGAGGAAGTAAAAGTTAGACTGATAGAGGCATTGATTGTAAAGCAACCTATTCCTGCTTTTTATTTTGATGCAAGTAATGATAATCATTGGCTTATCATTGACGGATTGCAGAGGTTGAGTACCATTGAACAGTTTGTCAATCAAGGTAAAGATTTAAAAATAAAACTAACAAATAGCACAGGTGAGTTGAAGCTATTTAAAGAATACCTTACCTACTTGCCTGAAGAATTTAATGATTTAACATTTGAAGAACTGCCAAGATGGGCGCAAAGAAACATAGAAGAATTTGAAATATTAGCCTACAAAATTGAAAAAGGCACGCCTGAAGAAGTAAAATATAAAATATTCCATTCTATCAATGTAGGCAATTTAGTTTTAGAAGACCAAGAAATACGCCACGCTTTCAATGACAAAAAGCCGACCCTTTGGCTTAATAAACTACGAAATAGGGCAATATTCAAACAAATAATGCCTTTAACACCTTAAAAGATAAATTATTTCCTTTCATCGACCTTATATTCAATCAAAAAGATATTGATTGTTTTTTCGATAAGTCTTTGGTAGAACAAAAAAATAGTTTTTTTCAAGGAAATTCAATTTTACGTTTCTTTAGCAAGATAATCAAAAAATCAGAGCCTATTGAGGCACAAGAAAATAAATCTTTACAGCATTATGTTTGGGATTATGGAAATAGCAATCTTATCAAAGACAATAATATTTTATGTCAAATGATTGATAATCAGGTAGATTACAATGTAAGATGTTTGCTTATTACCTTTATTTCGAATAAATATAGCCAACCCATTTTTATTATTCGTGATAATACCAAAAATAAAAATTATACAACAGATTTTGAAAGGATGTTTTTTTGTGATAATTTACAAAGTTTCCAAAATTGGTTAGACAGAAAACGAAAATTTGAACACCATACTAAACATGATGCCGCAAAACGAAAAAACAACAAAAGTGAGGATGTTTCTATTTTGTATTTTGACCCTGTTAAAGATTTTTCTGAAATAGAAAAACTTTTGAATGAAGCTATCGCTGAAAATAAGGATAGTAACAAGATATTATATAATTATGATACTCAACACAAATTATACATCAAATTTTATGCTCATAGAGAAAATGTAGAATTATACCACGCTTTTCATATCGCGGAGGACAAGGAATATGAAATTCCACAAATTATAAAAAACGACCTGCGTAAAATAAAACAGACGACATAGTTCTTTTCACAAACTAATTGACTTGATAAAAAAAAGTAAGTGGTGGATAGAAACAAATGTTTTGGAAAATGTGTAGATAATTTGTCTTGATTATACAAACCAAGAAGTGCATTTCAAATATTTGAAATGCACTTCTTGGTCTTTTTGGATAAAGGCTGTTAGAATTTAGGACAAGGGAAGTGGTGACGGAAGAAAGTACGTTGTCCACGTCCGCGCGCTGGTGGTTCGAAGGTTATACGAAGCGAAAGCTCGTGTGCGCCGCCTGTGCGCGAACCCAAAGCAGAAATTGTATAGTCATAGCTATAACCTATACTTAGATTATTTAATTCTACGCCGAGCAATCCTACAAGTGCCTCGTTATTGCCCAAACCCACTTCATACGGTTTGATAGGAATACCGCGGTACCACGCGCCAAAAACTATTGGTGACATTTTGAAGTACGCGCCTAAGTCTAATTGGTCAAATTTTCCTTGATGTTTGTATAAGAATGTTGGAATGATCAACATTTCTTTGAAGCCGTCGCGTTGGCGGTCTCTCCAGCTCGCACCTTTTTTCAAAGGAATATTCATACCTGCTTGTATTGAGTAGTGAATAGGCAAGTTTGACTGTTTGCTGTTGGGTAAAATATCTTGGCGAGGGCGATTCAAGTTGTGTGCCGCAAGTCCGACCCACATTTTTTCAGAATATAGAAAACCGCCTGCTGATGCGTTCACATAACGGCGTGTGTCGTTTGGAAATTGCTCAAGAGTAGCCAAATTAGGCACTTGTCCTTGGTCTGTGAATTGGTCGCCAAAGGTAAGTTTAGAAAAACGGTAGTCACGCATCACATACGAAGCTTGCATGCCTGCACGCAATGTCCAAGTCCCGTTCAATTGAAGTTCATAAGCATATTGTAAGCCAATATCTTGTGAGCTATAGCCTGCATTAGGCACAAAATCGCCTGTATAAACCACTCCGATTCCGCTTTTTATTTTGTCAAGATAAACATCAAAAGACGCTGAGTAGGTAGTGAAATTGGCATCAAGACTTGGCCATTGATTTCTATAATTCATGATAAAGCGTGGCTTTTCATCAGAGCCAGCCAACGCAGGATTGATATAAAGAGGCGCGGCATAGTATTGGGAGAATTGAGGGCTTTGGGCAAAGCCTTCAAGCAAGCCCAACAGTGCGAATAGGCACAACAAGGTAAGTTTTTTGGTCATGGTATTTTACAAACAGATTTATTCAATTTATTAAACGCATAGAATGATATTTTTGGTGTATCGACAAGCTATGTTTTTGGTGGGAAGAATGCTATTTCTTTAAAATTAAACATTTGTATGCCCATTTTTGTTTCTATATACAGCCTTCCTTGCATATCTACGTCAATAATTTTGCCATATATTTCGCCTTCTTGAGTGAAATATGTGCAAAGTTCGTTAAATTGAAAACTTTGTGCAAGAAAATCCGCTTTTATTTCAAAATATTTTTGTTCTTTTAACATTTGATAGCGTTTGTCCAAACAATCTAAAAGCGTGTGCAGGCAAGTTTCCAGTGCATATACAACTTTATTTGAGGATTCGTTTTCAACCAATAAAGAAGTGGCATTAAGATTTTCAAAAACTAATTGATTGATATTCAAACCAATACCTATTACTGCTTTGTCGACACATTCTCCTTTTAACACATTTTCAATGAGTACTCCACCTATTTTCTTGCTACCCACCAATACATCATTCGGATATTTTACTTTGATACGTTGGGCAGGCAAGTGCAGCGACAAAAAGTCATGCGTTCCCAAAGCTGTAACCATGCTCAACGCAAATAGCTGCGTGAGTGGTAGATATTTTGGAAAAAGCAAATACGAGAACGTAAGGTTGGCCTTCGGTTCACTTTCCCAAACATTGCCGCGTTGCCCCCGCCCTGCCGTCTGTTCGAAGGTATAAACGGCAGTACCTTCTGAAAGATCTTTTGCTTGACTCAGGGAGGCGAGGTGTGTATTTGTGGACTGACAACTTGGCAGGTACACAAGGTTTTTACCTATAATCATTATCTTGGAACGGTTTTTAACAAAATTTAATAGGATTTATTCACAAAAGCATAGCCTTTATAACCAAGTCTGCAAAAAAAATAAGATATTTGCAAAATTACTAATTATGACTAAACAAAACAACACGGACCCTTCCGAAATATTAAGCCATTTCGTGGCGCAAGGTATGATTGATAAGAAGGCTACTGATGTGCTTATCTTAGATTTGCGCAATATCCCACAAGCTGTAGCTGACTTCTTTGTAATAGGTACAGGTGCATCTGTTACTCAAGTAGACGCTATCAGTGATAGTGTTGAAGATGTAACTTTCAAATTTACAGGGCAAAACCCTTGGCGTACTGAAGGCAAAACAAATAAAGAATGGATACTGCTCGATTATTTAGATGTGGTTGCGCACGTCTTCCGTAAGGATCGTCGTGAGTTTTATGCACTTGAAGACCTTTGGGGAGATGCCAAAATAACACGCCTTGAAGAAGTGGCATAAAATCACCATGCTCATTAGGTAGATGGTTATTGGTTTCATTAAACAATTAATAATCACTGCACGTTCTTAGCATAAAGACCAATCTTAGATATACTCACCTACTCAAAATTAATTAGGAAAACACAATGAGCGATCAAAAGCAAGATAACAAGAAGGAAAGTTCTCGCCCCAATCGAACACCCCAACGCATAGGCTATCAGTTCTGGCTTGTGATAGGGTTGGTCTTGGTTGTATTTGTTGTAACTTACTATAGCCGTATGAATGCTATCGTTATAGTACAAGAGGACACTGTCAATACTATGTTGAACGAGCAAGAGGTTCGTGGCATTGTAATAGTAAATAAAGAATACGCAGAAATAACGCTTAATAAAAAAGGGCTTGAAAATCAACGCTATCGCAAGATGCTTGACAAACAACGCACGCCTTTGTCTATAGAACCTGGCGCACATTTCCGTTTTCGCTTTCCTGCCCATGAAGCATTCGTAAACCACGTAAATGGCTTACAAGAGAAACTTCCTGCCAAAGAACGCATTTACATAGAAGCGGCTGACCGCGCTGACGCTGTAGGCATATTCATTAACTATAGCTTGTTGATTTTAATGTTTGTAGGTTTGTGGATACTCTTACGCCGAATGACTGGCGCAGGAGGCGCAGGCGGGCAGATTTTTAATATCGGCAAATCACGTGCCGCGCTATTTGATGCCGACAATAAAGTCCGCATCACGTTCAATGATGTAGCTGGACTCGACGAAGCTAAAGAAGAAATCAAAGAGATTGTCGATTTTTTGAAAACGCCGGGTAAATTCACCAAATTAGGTGGGAAAATACCCAAAGGCGCGCTTTTAGTAGGACCTCCAGGCACAGGAAAAACCCTCCTTGCCAAAGCTGTGGCAGGCGAGGCAGGTGTGCCTTTCTTTACACTATCAGGTTCTGATTTTGTAGAAATGTTTGTAGGAGTTGGCGCGGCACGTGTACGCGATTTATTCAAACAAGCCAAAGAAAAAGCACCTTGTATTATTTTTATAGACGAAATAGATGCTATAGGACGCTCACGCGGACGTGGACAAGTTCCCGGCTCAAATGATGAACGTGAAAACACTTTGAACTCGCTCCTTGTAGAAATGGACGGTTTTGCCACTGATTCAGGCGTTATTATCTTGGCAGCAACCAACCGCCCCGATGTGCTTGACCCTGCCTTGATGCGACCAGGCCGTTTTGATAGGCAAATCAGTATAGACAAGCCCGACATCGTGGGGCGCGAAGCTATATTCAAGGTTCATTTATCTCCTTTACGCTTACATGAAAATGTAGAAGCTAAAAACCTTGCTGCCCAAACACCCGGCTTCGCAGGCGCAGAAATAGCCAATGTTTGTAATGAAGCCGCGCTTATTGCAGCAAGAAAAGACAAAGAGTCAGTAGAAATGCAAGACTTCTATGATGCAATAGACCGCGTAATAGGTGGACTTGAAAAGAAAAACAAAATCATCTCTCCCGAAGAAAAACGTATCGTGGCTTATCATGAAGCTGGACACGCTGTAGTAGGTTGGTTCTTAGAACATGCTGACCCGTTGGTAAAAGTAAGTATCGTGCCGCGTGGAGTAGCAGCACTTGGGTATGCTCAATATCTGCCCAAAGAGCAGTTCCTATATACTACTGAACAATTTATAGACGAAATGTGTATGACCTTTGGCGGTAGAGCTGCCGAAGATATTGTGTTTAGCAAAATATCCACAGGTGCCTTGAGCGACCTCGAGCGCATAACCAAAATGGCATACAGTATGGTAAGCATTTATGGTATGAATGCACGTGTAGGCAATATTTCTTTCTATGACTCTAAACAAAGTGAATATGCTTTCAATAAACCGTACTCAGAAGCCACTGCGCGTGTAATAGATGAGGAAGTAAGTTTATTGGTAGAGCGTGCATACAAACGTACAAAAGAAATCCTCTCTTCTAAACAAAAGGAACTGGAAATTATAGCACAAGAACTCTTAGCAAAAGAAGTCTTGTTCCAAAATGACCTTGAACGATTGATAGGGAAACGCCCTTTTGCGCACCAAACTACCTACCAAGCATACACCAACGGAAGGTCGGATAAAGCCAAAACAGAAGATACAATACCCAAAGCATCTGAAACATCTGAAAAAGATAGTAAAGATAGTAAAGATAGTAAAGATAGTAAAGATATTACAGTGAATGTAAGCAATCAATAAATACCAAAGGCAACGAAGTATATTCGTTGCTTTTTTATAAACCTAAACTCATTATACAAGCACTAATTTTTATTCAAAAGACTTGATGCTCCGATAATTTTAGTGGAGTAAGGTATAAATCACATAGAAAGACATGGAACATAGTGTTTCGGGCTATGTCCTCTATGTTTCTATGTGGTTCAACACAAAATTTGTCAGAGTACCAAAGACTTCTTGCGAAAGTCCCTTTCCCTCTCCAAATTGGAGAGAGGGAAAGGTATGAGGTCTTTAGAAACACTTTCGCAAGAAGTCTAAAGTATTTTTGTAATATATATACAAATTATCAAAAAAAAAGACTAACTTTGCGCAAATTCTAATAACTGTATGAGATAAGCGCAACATCAATTGTGCTACCTTATACAACAAACTCAAAACATAAAAAAATGTCTGACCTAAGAAAACTGCGCAATATCGGCATATCTGCCCACATTGACGCAGGTAAAACGACAACCACAGAGCGTGTTCTCTATTATACAGGGCTTACGCACAAAATAGGTGAGGTGCATGAAGGCGCAGCGACTATGGACTGGATGGAGCAAGAGCAAGAGCGTGGTATTACAATCACATCTGCAGCTACTACTACTTTCTGGAAATACCCTACAGAACAAGGAAAGCCCTTGCCTGAAACTGAAGAATACCGTATCAATATCATTGATACACCCGGACACGTGGATTTTACTGTAGAAGTAGAACGTTCTATGCGTGTGCTTGATGGCGCGGTAGCTTTGTATTGCGCAGTATCGGGCGTAGAGCCTCAATCTGAAACCGTTTGGAGACAAATGGACAAGTACCATATTCCACGTATCTGTTTTGTAAACAAAATGGATAGAGCAGGTGCAGACTTTTTCAAAGCAGTAACTGAAATTAAGGAAAAACTGGGTGCGAACCCTGTGCCTTTGCAAATTCCTATCGGAGCTGAAGATACATTCAAAGGTGTTGTAGATTTAATTTTGAATAAAGGAATTATTTGGAATGATGAAGATAAAGGCATGACTTATCAAATCATTGATATTCCTGAAGATTTGATAGAAGAAGCAGAAAAATGGCGCACTAACTTGGTTGAGAATGTAGCACTTTATGATGAAAACTTGTTCATGAAGTATGATGCAGATCCTAATTCTATTACACCTGACGAAATGCGTGCGGCTATTCGTGCGGCTGTTATTGATATGTCGTTCTCGCCTGTTATGTGTGGTTCGGCGTTTAAAAACAAAGGTGTTCAGGCAATGCTTGACGCCGTGATTGCGTATTTGCCTTGCCCTCTTGACTTACCTCCAGTATTAGGTATAAACCCTGACACTGGTCTGGAAGAAGCACGTAAACCAGATGATAAAGAACCTTTTACTGCCCTCGCATTCAAAATCATGACAGACCCTTTTGTAGGTCGTTTGTGCTTCATGCGGGTTTATTCAGGCAGGTTAGATTCCGGGTCATATATTTTGAACAACCGTACAGGCAAAAAAGAGCGTATATCACGCCTATTGCACATGCACGCGAACAAGCAAAACCCGATTCCGAGTGTAGATGCAGGCGATATTTGTGCAGGTGTCGGTTTTAAAGAAATTAGAACGGGAGATACCCTCACCACAGAAGACCACCCCTTGATATTGGAAGCTATTACATTCCCTGAGCCAGTTATTGGTTATGCGATTGAGCCGAAAACGCAAGCAGACGTAGATAAATTAGGCAATGCACTTGCTAAGTTCCTTGAAGAAGATCCTACTTTCCGTGCTGAAACTGACCAAGAAACAGGTCAAACCATCATCAAAGGTATGGGAGAACTTCACCTTGAGATTATCTTAGACCGCATGAGACGCGAATTTAAGGTGGAAGTAAACCAGGGCGCACCGCAAGTGGCGTACAAAGAGTGTATTACTAAGACTATAGAACACAAAGAAGTTTATAAAAAGCAAACAGGTGGTCGTGGTAAATTTGCTGATATTGTATTTGAAATCGGACCGCGTGAAGATGGAAAAACAGGCCTTGAGTTCGTTAATGCTGTAGTAGGTGGTGTAATTCCAAAAGAATTTATCCCGTCAGTACAAAAAGGATTTGAGCAATCAATGTCGAATGGTTCTCTGGCAGGTTATCCTGTAGATTCTATGAAAGTGAAACTTATTCATGGCTCTTACCACGACGTGGATTCTGATGCGTTGTCGTTTGAATTGGCAGCGCGTTTAGGATTTAGAGAATCTGCAAGCAAAGCAGGTCCAAAAATTCTTGAGCCTATCATGGCAGTAGAGGTAGTAAGTCCTGAAGAATATACTGGTCCAGTAACAGGTGATTTGAACCGCCGCCGTGGTATCATGAAAGGCATGGATAGCAAAGCAGGCGCGCAAATCATCAAAGCTGATGTGCCTCTGTCTGAATTGTTTGGTTATGTAACAACTTTGCGTACTATCTCTTCTGGACGTGCATCAGCATCGCTTACATTTTCGCACTATGAGCAATTGCCTTCTAACCTTGCCGACGGCGTAATAGCTAAAGCGAAAGGTATCGCAGCCGCCAAAAATAAATAATGGGTGTTGTATGATAAAGTATTTATCACACAACGTTCAACAATTTAACCCTCAACGTTCAATTTTCAAAAAACATGAATCAAAAAATTCGCATTAAATTAAAATCTTACGACCATAACTTAGTGGACAAGTCTGCTGAAAAAATCGTAAAAGCTGTAAAAGCTACAGGTGCAGTGGTAAGCGGTCCTATTCCTTTGCCTACACGCAAAGAGATATTTACCGTATTGCGCTCCCCCCACGTAAACAAAAAAGCGCGTGAGCAATTCCAACTTTGCACTTACAAGCGTTTGATTGATATTCACTCATCAAGCCCAAAAACTGTAGATGCCTTGATGAAACTCGAACTCCCAAGTGGTGTTGATGTAGAAATCAAAGTTTGATTTGCCCTTGCCTACAAACTAAAAAAACGCCTTCCAAATATATTTGGAAGGCGTTTTTTAATAAATAGATTTCTTGTGAGAGTGTTTCTTAGGAACGAAAATTAAATAAGCTGATAGTTTTAGGACTTACGCAATGTTCAAGGTCGAAGACTTCACAATCTAAAAAAAAGACATTAAAACCGACATTTCCCAGCGTGTTTTTCAAAAGAAGCATTTATTAAAATTTGAGCTGAAAAACGAGTGTTTCAATGGGTGCAATCTAGTTTCGTCCCCTTTTAGGAGCGTTTAGAGGCATTTAAGCGGGTAAACAAGTCGGTTTTCTTATAAACTTGCAAATTTTTAATGCAGGCAAGGATTTTTACACATGTTGCCAATCTCAATAAACTGCCACAACGCCTCATTTACGCATAAACCGCCTCTAAATGCCTTTTACCGTCATTTCCCACCCGCTTTTTAAAAAACCCTGTTTTTCAAGCGTGAGAAATATAAAAGAAACAACATAACTCCTTGACTTTCAAAATATAACATGCCCGACCTAATAAATTTCAGTAAATACGAATTTTCGAATCTGTGCTGGGAAATGACGGTTAAAATATCATGTTATTTAATTTCAATTCCTTAAGACCTCACACCCTGCCCTCGTTCCAATTTGGAGATAGGAAAAAGGGCTTTCGCAAAAAGTCTAATGATGTACACTAACAAATTGTGAAGACAAATCCATTGCTGTCTGCACCATACAAAATATAATTTTATAAAAAATGATATAGAGAACAATTTTTGCAACGCTTTTACAAAAAGGATTGCCTTTGTATCTAATACGCATCAAAAATGAAACCTATCCTATTTTTCCTACTTCTCTTTCTTGCCATAGTAGCAAGTTGTGGCGACAAAAAGCAAATCAAAAAAGAACTTGCCACCCCTAAAACAAGTTATGATTCTTTGTTGGCAAGGAAATTGGGGGCTGACGCTTATGGTATGCGGCGTTATGTAATGGCGTTTCTGAAGGCAGGCAAGGTAGTTATAAAAGACTCTGTCAAAAAAGCTGACCTGCAGTTGAAACACATGCAAAATATACAAAAAATGAAAGCTCAAGGAAAACTTATTGTAGCAGGTCCCTTTTTGGATAACCAACCTTTGCGTGGAATTTTTATATTCAATGTAGAGTCTTTAGAAGAAGCGAAAAAACTTGTGGCCACCGACCCTGCCATACAAGCAGGTACATTGGAGATGGAACTACACCCTTGGTATGGTTCTGCGGCACTTATCGAAACCGTCAAAATTCACCAAAGTATAGAGAAAAAGGATATAATTGCTCAATAACCGCAAACATTTATGAAACTACTCCTTTATATATTAAGTATCGGCATTTATTTCTTGCCTGCCCCTACCGCTGTGGCACAAGTGCGCAAACTCAAAGAAAACTCTATGATTACTGGCAAAAGTATGACCATTAGCATTACGGGTAATTATAAGGAAATTATCAATACACCTATTCGAAAACAGCCTGTTTTTTTATATAAGCGTGATAGCAAAGGGTTGTCGCTTGGCAATGTATGTGCAGAGCAAGCTATGGAAATGTACGGCTTCCGTTATGAAATAGTGCCTGAACGCCATAATATCAGTCGTAGAAAGTACTTCTTTCATAATTTTGGCGCAAACATAAAATTATGGTTCAATAATGGACCTTTCTGGAAAGCGCGTGTTCAAAAAATAATAAACAAATGTAGGCAAATGTCAGGCGATTATGTGGAAGAATAATGACACATTATTTTTCATAATTCCTCTTCATCTTTCATATCAAAACTTTCTATTGTGTTTTATTTTCATTTTTTGTTTACCTTTTTAGCTATTAGAAAAGGTTTTTTGAATAAGTATTTTGGTTTGTTAGTAGTATTTGGTTTGTTGTAAATAGCAGCAAGATATTGATACTTTTGTGTATAAGAAATGACTCGTAACGGGTACATTTCAAAACCCCTTCTCAAGACCTCACCCCTGCCCTCTCTAATTTAGAGAGGGATATATGGAATGGTTTTAAAATGCACCCTATTTCACACACGTTTCCCTAATGCACTTTTCGACACCAGCAACACAAATGAGAACTTAACAGTTCTATGGTTAAGCCCCATTTTCTTTTTCTTTTTCTTTTTCTTTTTCTTTTTCTTTTTCTTTTTCTTTTTCTTTTTTTTTTTCTTTTTTTT
>Ga0163154_10003380_pt1 | contig 22208 bp, 20 predicted proteins | sample OliLakLV19MP9P1_FD_148649 | JGI IMG/M metagenome (GOLD analysis project Ga0163154, IMG submission 148649) | Freshwater microbial mat bacterial communities from Lake Vanda, McMurdo Dry Valleys, Antarctica - Oligotrophic Lake LV.19.MP9.P1 | ecosystem: Environmental > Aquatic > Freshwater > Lake >... | reverse complement strand
GTTCAGCAGCCAGTCGTACACGATCGGCGTGACGAGGATGGCGGCGAAGATCAAGAGGATGGCCACCACCGCCAACAGCACGGGGCCTACGCCAAGCCGCAGCATCCGTCGCCAGGGCGGACGCTGGGGCAAGTTGAACACTTCGGTGATTCGCCGCGTTCCGCAGCCCGCGCAAACGTTGTCGCCATCGAATTCAGTCGATCCGCAGGTCAGGCACGGCTGGACGGCGCGGATAACGGCCATCTCGCGCAGCCACACGCGCCGGCAGAGAAAATACAACCCATGCGCGGCCGCGATGACGATGATCAAGCCGGCCGTGCCCAGCGAGGCACCGTCCAGAAATCGACTGGAGATAAAAATCAGGAGTGCGCTGGCGACCAATCCGCCGATGCCGATCAACCACGGCTGGCGGCGGCTAAACATTTCCTCGAAGCCGAACTCCATCAAGCGAAGCCTTCGCTGACTCAACGAATCGGGATCGCCCAGCGGCCGGCTCGCCCACAAGAGCGCGACGGCCACCGTCACACCGAGGGTGTTGGCGAGCATGTCCTCCCAGGTCACGGCGCGGCCGAGCGCGGGAATGCCTTGGCTGAATTCATCGAGTAGCGCCCACGTCACGACCACGATCCACAGCAGCCAGCGCGAGGTGATCCAGCGCGTTTGCCACAGCAGGAGCGTCAGCGTGCCGAAGCCGAGCAGATGGATCATCTTGTCCGACGCCGGCATCTCCGGCCCGAGGCGCAGGTTTGGCCAATGCGTGGCGACCGCCAGCGTAAACAAGTACGCGCCGAAGGCCCAACGCCACGGCCGGGCGATGCGCGGGAGACGGTCGTAGACGAGAGTGGGTGGAACCACGGAGATCACAGAGAACACAGAGGAGGGAAAGAGAGAGAGCGGAGAACGCGACCAAGGAAAGTCGATCGTCGCATCGCCACGGCTCGAGCCGACGGGTTGATTGAAGAAATCACTTCATTTCAACGATCGACGCGCGGCCGGGGTTCCTTGCATTCTCCAAGATTCCCGACAATCACGCCGCCGGCGAATCGACCTTGGGCGGAGACACGGACATCGCCTTCCGCGCGGGAGATTTGGGCTTGGCGGGCGGCGAGCCGAAAACAGGCGGTGATGAATCCGGCATCATCATGGGGGTCGTTTCGATCATCGGCGGCTCGGCGGCGAGTGCGGTCACGGGCACGCCCGGCTTGACTTCCACCGTCACCTTCGGCCCTGCCGTTGCATTGGTCGGAGCCGCCCCATTCGTCGCTTGCGTCTTCGCATCGAATTCCGCAGGGCTGATCGAGACCACCTTCGACTTCACTTCCTTCCCCGCCGGCTTCGTCACTTCGCCCACGCGCTTGCGTCCCCAGCCTTGCAGCAGGTCGTCGGCAAGGGCGCGGTAATCGGCCGCGCCGGCGCAGGTCGGGTCGTAATCGAAAATCGTCTTGCCGAAGCTGGGCGCCTCGGCCAGTTTGACGTTGCGGCGAATCGGCGGGCGCAGCACGCGGCAACGATTCCACGGCACGTCCTGATCCTGCGCTGCCTGAAAGAACGCATCCAGGTCCGCCACGATCTCCCTCGCCAGCGTCGTTTGCTGCTCGTGCATGCAGAGCACGATCCCGCCCACCCGCAATTGGGGATTGATCGAGCCGCACACCAGCCCCACCGTTTCCAGGAGTTTTCCGACGCCTTGCAACGCCAGAAAGTGCGCCTGCATCGGCACGAACACTTCCTTCGCCAAGCTCAGCGCGTTCATGGTGAGCAAGCCCAGGCTCGGCGGGCAGTCCATGATCACCACGTCGTACGCGCTGGCGATCGACTCGAACTTGCGCCGCAGGATCAACTGGCGTTCGTCCGTCGTAGCGAGTTCAGTTTCAGCGGCGGCAAGGTCCGTCTCCGACAGGATCACATCAAGGTTCTTGCGGGCGTTGATGATCGCCTCGCTGGCGTAGCACTCGGGGTCGAGCAGGAGGTCGTACACGCTGCGCTGCATCCGCTCGGCGTCGATGCCGAGGTGGAACGTCAGGTGGGCCTGGGGGTCGAGGTCGATGAGGCAGACGCGCTGCCCAGCCTCGGCGAGGGCCGCCCCCAGGTTGACGGTGCTGGTCGTCTTGCCCACGCCCCCCTTCTGGTTGAGCATGGCAATGATGCGCACGCTGTCGGAAGTCGCGCCGGACGGCGTGCTTGAAGAGCCCGCAACGGGGGACGTGCGGGCGGTGCCATCCGTGGCGGGGAGATCATGATCCATCATCGGCAGTATATCGGCCGGTTTTGCGCGTGAACATGCAAATGAGCGTGCCCAAAGGGTGAAGCACGTGCGGCGGGGACGCCGCGGGCTAAACGGTACAGTGATGCGACACGGCACTTTTGACGTTTCGGCGTTTCTGCGTTTCTGCGTTTTTCCCCATGCCCACCATCACCGACACCGCCATCGTGATCCGCCGGTGGGACTTCTCCGAGACCTCGCAGACCGTCAGCCTCTTCACGCGCGAGCATGGCATCATCCGCGGGCTGGCCAAGGGGGCCAAACGCGAAAAAGGCGATTTTTCCGGCGGCCTCGACCTGCTCACGCGGGGCGAAGTGGTCGCCATCGTCAAACCCGGCAAAGACCTTTCCACCGTCACCGCGTGGCACCTGCAACAACTGTATCCAGCGGTGCGAAACAGCCTCACCGCCAATCGGGCCGGGCTGTACATGGCTGACCTTGTGCATCACTTGATGGTCGACCACGATCCGCACCCGAAATTGTTCGATGTCTTCGCGGCCTCGCTTGAACAGTTGGATATCGGCCCCGGCGTGGAAGCCGCGTTGCTGCGAATGCAATGGGCGGCTTTGTTAGAGGCGGGATACACGCCGCAACTGCATCACGATGCCCAGACCGGTGACGCCCTGCCGGAGAACACCCCCACGCTGGCGTTCAGCGCGCGGGCGGGCGGCGTGGTGGCCGACACCATGGCGGGCGATCGATGGAGGGTCCGCCGCGAGACCATCGAACTGTTGCGCAGCTTGGAATCCGACCCTAGCGCGATCACGGGTTCCGATGAAGCCTTGCGCCGGGCGAATCGATTGTTGGCGGTGTATTGCCGGGAGATCATCGGTTCCGAGCCGCCGACGATGCGTTGGGCGTTTCCGGACCTGGGCGGCTCGCCGGGATCACAAATTTCCCCGGGGTGACCTCAACGGCCATTCCCGCATTGCCGATGTTGACCTCGTGGGCGATGAATGGGAATAGAGTGGGAATTGGTGGGCATTGGTCGGCGCGGTGGATGGCCGCTCCGCCGCCTGGTTGGACGATGAATAAACAGACGCTGGAAAAAATCCTTTCATCGCCTCGGCTGCCCACGCTGCCGGCCGTGGCCATGCAGGTGCTTGAACTCACGCGGCAGACGCCCGTCGACCTGGACGAAGTCGCCCGCGTGGTGCGCAACGATCAAGCGCTCGCCGCCAAGGTGCTGCGCACTGTCAACTCCAGCTACTACGGCCTGACCAAGCCCTGTACCACCATTCGGCAAGCCATCGTGTACCTGGGCCTGAACACCGTGAAGTCGCTGGTGTTGGGTTTCAGCCTGGTGGACAGCATCGCCGGCGACGCCGACGACGTGACGTTCGATTTCGTGGATTATTGGCGTCGCGGTCTGTTCAGCGCGGTGGCGGCGCGCGAGATCGTGGAACTTGGACGGTGTGGCGATCCGGAGAATGCCTTTCTCGCCGCGCTCATGCAAGACATCGGCATGGTCGCCATGTTCCGAGTCCTGGGCGATCAATATTTGCAGGTGATCGACATGGCCCAGGGCGATCATCGACGGCTGGCCTCCTTGGAGCGCAAGAGCTTCGACCTCGACCACGCGGCCGTGGGCGCGGAGATCGCGCGAAAGTGGCGCCTGCCCTCGATCTACGTCGATGCCATCGAGCATCACCACGATTGGCGATCGTCCACCCATTCCGCGGGCAGCCAGGCCCGCGCCGTGGAGGCGGCGAACTTGGCGGCCCTGACGCTCATGCCTGCCCAGGCCGAGTCCGTCATCGCCCAGTTTCGCCGCGAGATGTCGGATTGGCTGAATCTCGATTCGGTTTCCGTCAAGCGATTGCTGAGCGAGATCACGCAGGCCGCAGATGAATTGAAAAAGCTGTTTCGGCTGAACGTGGGCGCGAGGCCGGATGTCGAGGCGATCATGGCCCAAGCCGAAGAGCAGGTCACCGCGCATCATGCGGAGGTGGCGCGGCAAACGCACCTGCTTCAACAATCGAACGCCCAACTGGCCGAGCAGGTGCTTTGCGACCCGCTGACGAGCCTGATGAACCGGCGCGGCTTTGACGAGCTTTTCCATCGCCTGTTTGCCGAGCATCGAGGGAACGGTCGGCCGGTCTCGCTGATCTTCTGCGACATCGACCGCTTCAAGCCGATCAACGATGCCCACCATCATGTGGCGGGCGATGCGGTATTAATGGAGGTGTCGCGACGACTGGGCGCGATCGTCGGCGGTCGCGGCATGGTGTGCCGTTACGGCGGCGAGGAGTTCGCGATCGTCTTGTCCGGTTCGGACCGCGTGGCGGCGACGCGCTTGGCGGAGGAGCTTCGTCGCGGCATCGAGGCGACGCCGGTGACTTTCGCGGGCGGGCCGACGGAGGATCTCGCGATCGCCGTGACGATGAGTTTCGGCGTGGCCACGCGGGATGAGACGACAGGCGGAATTCTATCGGAGCCGCAATTCCTGGTCCGCGTGGCCGACGAGGCGATGTACGCCGCCAAGGCAGGCGGCCGCAACTGCGTGCGGGTTTTCCACGGCCATGTCAAACTGGGGAAAGTGGCGGCCTGACTGGGTGAAAACGCGGTGATTCGTCCGCGACGGCTCCAGCGTGCGTGGCAATCGGCCGATAAACAAAACGATCCACGTTGTTGCGATCCCCTCCGTTCAATGCACGGCAACGGATTGATCGCGACGCATCTTTTCCTGCCAAGGCGCTGATCACGCGTGCGGGTGTCGAACGTTTTACGTCGCGTTTGGAGAGACTCGCGATACATGCGCACCATCACCCTGGACCAGGTCCTGGCCTGTCCCAATCTTCCCTCATTGTCCACCGTCGCCGTCGAGGTGCTGGCCCTCACGCAGGATCAGAATGTGCGGCTGACGGAGATCGCGCGCGTGGTGCAGAACGACCAGGCGCTCGCGGCGAAAATCCTGAAAACAGTCAACTCCAGCTACTACGGCTTGGCCAAGCCCTGCCCGTCGATCACCCGCGCGCTCACCTACCTTGGCCTGAGCACCGTGAAGTCGCTGGTGCTGGGGTTCAGCCTGGTCGACATGACCCGGCAAAGCGATGGCGCGTTCGACTTGATCGACTACTGGCGCCGGTGCGTGTATTCCGCGGCGGCGACGCGGCGCATCGTCCTTATCACCGCCGTGGCTGATCCCGAGGAGGCGTTCATCGCCGCCCTCATGCAGGATCTGGGCATGCCCGCGATCCACAGCAGTTTGGGCCACGATTATGCTTCCATCGTGAAGGAAACCGGAGGCGACCACGATAAACTCCGCGCCTGCGAGACGACGGCCATGGGCTTTCATCACGCCGAGGCCGGGGCCAAACTCGGCGAGCGTTGGCGATTGCCGCCCGCGATAGTCCAAACGATCCGCCACCATTTCGATCCGTCGGCCGCGAGCGATCATTTGGAACTGGTGCGCGCCGTCGCGCTGGGATACCAGGCTGCGGCCACGCTTTCGATGGCGGATCCGTCGGGGCCGTTAGCGCGATTTCGACGCAATGCCAGCGAGTGGTTCGCGCTTTCCAGCGCGCAAAGCACCGAGTTGCTGTCGCAGGTTTCCGAGGACGCCCGCGAACTGGCGCGGCTCTTTCGGGTGAATACAGGTGATGCTCCCGATGTGCAGGCGATCTTGGGCGAGGCCGAGGAAGCGTCGCTGAACCACCAGGTGGCGATGCAGCGCGAGACGGATCAGCTTCGGCAGACCAACGACGACCTTGCCAAGGCGACCGTGACCGATGCCCTCACCGGCGTGGGCAACCGCAAACAATTCGACCGCGAATTGGCGATCCGCTTCGAGCAGGCCCGGTCGTTCAACGGAAGCCTCGCCGTCATCATGGTCGATGCCGACAAATTCAAGACCCTCAACGACACCCATGGCCACCCTGCGGGCGATGCGGTATTGGTCGAGATCGCCCGGCGCATGAGCAAGGCCGCCGACGGCAAGGGTTTGGTTTGTCGCTACGGTGGCGAAGAATTCGTGGTGATCGCGCCGGGCGCGGATCGCAAGGCCGGCGCGGTGTTGGCGGAGACCATCCGCCGCGCGATCGACGGCTCGCCGATCGACGTGAGCTCGCTCAAGCTGCCGGTGTCAAAGGTGAACGTGACGGTGAGCCTGGGGTTGGCGGTGATGGACTCGACGAACGGCTCACGCATCACGGCGGGCACGGTGCTGACGCAGATGGCCGACAAGGCCCTGTACGCGGCCAAGCAAGCCGGGCGCAACTGCGTGCGGATGTTCAGCGTGAAGCAGGCGGTGGGCGCCGTCTAGGCGGCGTGCTTCGCCGCAAGCGTGAGTGCGGGCATCACCACGCGTCGAATTTCGTTCGTCACTCGCCCGCGCGGACTATTTGCCAGTATTCCAGCTCGATCGGCGCTTGCCGGCCGAAGATGGTCACCAGCACGCGCACCAGGCCCTTCTCCGGCACGACCTCGTCCACCGTGCCCTCGTAGTTCTCGAACGGGCCTTCCTTGATGGTGACGTGATCGCCCTTGGCAAACTCCATCTTCACCGTCGGGCTTTCCTCGGGCTTGCGTGAGTCGAACAGCATCTTCTCGACCTCGTGCACAGCCATCGGCGTCGGACGCCCGGCAGTGCCCACGAAGTCGCCCACGCCCGTCGTCTCCTTGATGAGGAAGAAGACGTCCTGCTGAATGCGGCCATCCGGCTCGAGCTTCATCTCGACGAACACATAGCCCGGATAGAGCTTGGTTTCGGAGATTTTGTGCTTGCCGGCCTTCAGGGTCTTGGTTTTCTCGGTGGGCACCATGATGCGACCGACCCAGTCGTTGAGGCCCTCGATCTGCACCTTGCGCTGCAGCGTATCGCGGACGTAGTTTTCCTTGTTGCTGGCGACGCGGAGCACAAACCAGTTCATGCCCTCGCGGAACATGGGCAGGTCGACGGCGGGATCGAAGGGCTTTTCTTCGGACACGGTGGCGGCGCCTTTGGCGTTGCTGCTCATAGCTCAAGAACCTTCATCGCTTGGAACATCAAGGCAAACAGGGTGTCGCAGACAAAGCACAGCAAGGCGAGGAAGACCGTCACGCCGATCACCACCCAGGTGCTGCCGATGATTTCCTTCTTGCTGGACCAGTTGACCTTTTTCATCTCGCTCTCGGTGGCGATCATGAACTCGACGGTGCGCTGATGGACGCACAGGAGCCAGTAGCCGAGCAAGCCGAACACGGCCATGAACAGGACCGCGCCGCCGGCCTTGACGTACACGATGGGCATGTCGCCGAAACGAGCCGCGCCGAGGAGGGCCCAAAGCCACGCCGCCCCCATGAGGGTGATGGCCACCAGGCCGATCGCCGACAGCATCCGCGTGTAATAGCCCTGACCTGGTTTGTAGATAGCGGTGGACATGGAGAAGTTCCGAGTTCCGAGTTCTGAGTGCCGAGTTCCGAATTCCAAGTGCCGAGATTCGGGTTCCGAGTGCCGAGATCAGAGTACCTTAAGACTTCATGTTCACCCCGGCAATTCACGTTCAGCCCAAGTGGATCACCGCACAAGACGAGCCGCTCTCGGTACTTAGAACTCGGAACTCGGAACTCAAGCACGCCAGGAGGGACTTGAACCCGCAACCTGCGGATTTGGAATCCGCTGCTCTGCCAATTGAGCTACTGGCGTAGGGGCGGAAGTTCCAAGCGCTGGGTTCTGAGTGCTGAGTGATCGCGGTTGTCGCACTCACTCAGCACTCAGAACCCAGCGCTCAGCTCGGCCGATTACTTTCGCTTGATCTTATGCAGGGTGTGCTTGCGCAGGCGCGGGCAGTACTTCTGCAGCCCAAGCTTGAGCTTTTCGGGCATGCCGCCCTTCACCCGCACGTTGGTGCGGTAATTCATGTCGCCGGTCTCCGAGCAGACCAGCCAGACATATTCACGATCCATTGCTCGCTTTGCCATGGGAACCTAGAGGTCAGAGGTCAGAAATCAGAGGTCAGAAGTCAGAGTCGAGGTCGTTTCTGACCTCTGATCTCTGACTTCTGACCCTCTGGAAATTACGTCACGATCTTCGTCACCACGCCGGAACCCACGGTGCGGCCGCCCTCGCGGACGGCGAAACGCAGGCCTTCCTCCATGGCGACGGGCTTGCCTTCAAGGTCGATGGACATGCGGATGTTGTCGCCCGGCATGCACATCTCAGCTCCGCCCAGCAGCTCCAACTTGCCCGTCACGTCGGTCGTGCGGAAGTAGAACTGCGGCTTGTAGCCGTTGAAGAACGGCGTGTGACGGCCGCCTTCCTCCTTGGTGAGCACATACACCTCGGCCTCGAACTTGCTGTGCGGGTTGATGCTGCCGGGCTTGCACAGCACCTGGCCACGCTCCACGTCCTCTTTTTCGATGCCGCGGATGAGGGTGCCGACGTTGTCGCCGGCGATGCCCTGATCGAGGGTCTTCTGGAACATCTCAACGCCGGTGACGACGGTCTTGCGCTTCTCGGAGCTCATGCCGACGATTTCGACTTCATCGCCGACCTTGCAGGTGCCGCGCTCGATGCGACCGGTGACCACGGTGCCGCGACCCTTGATGGAGAAGACGTCTTCCACCGACATGAGGAAGGGCTTGTCCTGCTCGCGGGGCGGAATCGGGACATAGCTGTCGAGGGCGTCCATGAGCTCTTGGATGCACTTGGCTTTTTCGGGGTCCTTGGGATTCTGCAGGGCCGGGAATGCCGCGCCGCGGATGATCGGGGTGTCGTCGCCGGGGAAGTCGTACTTGCTGAGCAGTTCCCGAACCTCAAGCTCGATGAGGTCGAGAAGTTCGGCGTCATCGACGAGGTCGCACTTGTTGAGGAAAACGACGATCTTCGGCACGCCGACTTGGCGGGCCAGGAGGATGTGCTCGCGGGTCTGGGGCATGGGTCCGTCGGAGGCGGACACCACGAGGATCGCGCCGTCCATCTGGGCCGCGCCCGTGATCATGTTTTTCACATAATCGGCGTGGCCGGGGCAGTCGACGTGGGCGTAGTGGCGGTTCGCCGATTCGTACTCGACGTGCGAGGTGGCAATGGTGAGGATCTTGGTGGGATCGCGGCGACCGTCGGACTCGGAAGCCTTGGCGACCTCATCGTAGGGCTTGAAGGTGGCGAGACCCTTGGCCGCCTGCACCGCGGTGATGGCGGCGGTGAGCGTGGTCTTGCCGTGATCGACGTGACCGATGGTGCCGACATTCACGTGCGGCTTGGTGCGTGCGAAAATTGCCTTGGCCATGGGGGTTCTCCAACTCGTTGGGATCGCCAACAACTGACGCCGGCCCATGCAGCGGCCGGCTCGGGTCTTCTTGAATTCACGCCTGCGGACACTCCGTCAGGCAACAACGTCAATACCGTACACACGGACACACAGCCTGACACGCCATTAAAAAAGCCGGAAACACCAGCAATTCATCGCATGCCGAAGCACCGAACGTGCCTGTCAGCAAGCTCGTCCAGCCAGTCAAACCGACAAGCCAGCCAAACCTGACAAGCCACCCAAGGGGCTTGAACCCTCGACCTCACCCTTACCAAGGGTGTGCTCTACCACTGAGCTAGGGTGGCAGCCTGGAAGATTGACATCATGCACAAACAGCCCTTCAAACAGCCATTTAGATGTTGTTTCCGCCAGATGAAAAACCGTCCCTCTCGGGACGGGTTCACCAAGGAATTGTACGCAAGTCTTGCCGAACTGGCAAGGGGGTGAAAAGGGCATGAAAAAAGTCTTCCCGCTCTCCAGTGCGCCCCCTGCAATCATTAACCGGCGAACCCGTCTGTTGTTCACCAGCTTTGCGCAAGGTTCCGTACCTTGACCTTGCGGCTGGTTTCCAGCTCATCCAGATCATCCCATGGGCTTTGCGGCTCGTTGTGGCCATCGAGGAACATCATGAGGCAGGAGCCGTTGTAGCGAAAATCAACTTCCAAGGCCTTGGGCTGTCCCGGCGGCGCGACCGCATTGTTGTAGGGGTCGCCCAGGCTGCCGATAAGCGACGGATCATCGTTTGGATTGATCACCTCGCCCGCAAACGAATCCACGAGGTACATCGATCGGTCCGGACTTTTGATCTGCCCGGTGACCCACCATTTGGCAGGCAGGTCCGCCACCAACGCATCTTGATTGAAGAAATTGTTCGCTGCGAAAAAACCGGGCAATCCGCCCTCCGTGGCCCCTGTTCCATACGGTTTGGCGCCGGTGCCGGGAGTGCCGGCTGTGGGGTAAAAATCCGCTTCGTTCGTCGCGCTGCTGCGGAAGGGGCTTTCGTCGTAGGTGCTGTTGCCCGCAAAGATGGCCTTATCCGGCGCCTGATACTGATACTTGTCGAGATTGGCCGCCTGTCCTTGGTCGATGAGCGCCTGATCTTTGCCCAAACCATTTTCGGTCCACAGGATATCCGCCCAGGTGCCCCGGTATTTCCAACCCGCCGGGCGGCCTTCATCGGAACACACCTTTACCGCGAAGTTGCCGGCCGGGTTAGTGGGATCGGTCGGATCCTGATAGTTGAATTGGCTTGGCACGATGAACTCGCGGTTTTCGCCCGAATACGCCTGCATGAACAGGAAAATTTGCCTGAGGCGGTTCTGGCTCTTCGCCATGTTGGCGGTGCTCAACCCGCCGCTAAGGGCCGGCAAAAGTATGGCGATCAGCAACGCGATCACCCCCGCCACCACCAGCACTTCAGGCAAGGTAAAGCCTCGAGGGCCTGCGACGGCGGAACCCGGGACATCTTTCGAAACCGACTGTCTCGAAGCGGATACACAAGGCATGGCTGGGCTCCTGGCCCGAGCGTCCGATCCTTAATCTCCCGAACCCGGGCAGCAGGATCGGCCGCATCGCGACCTGAGAAATGACCGCGGCGACGCCAGATCAACGTCCCGCACACCCACAGGATACGCAGATCATCGCCTCCCGGTTGAACGGAATCGCCGGTCTTTTTCCGGTTTGCAGCACCGCCACTGACAGAGGGCGGTCACGGGCACCCGGTATCATGTACGCGTGGACGACCTGTTTCACAGCTTTGGAGCGGTGCTGGCCTTGGCCGGAGCGATCCTGCTGGTCTGGGCGCTCTTTTCCGACCGATCCCGAGGCCGGCGGCGATGCCCGAAGTGCTGGTACGACCTCTCGAAAACCGCGCCGGAGTCGGGCCTGCGCTGCCCCGAATGCGGAAAGACCCAGAAGCACGAGCGGCGACTGTTCAAGACCCGCAGGCGTTGGCGCTGGGCGTGGCCGGTGCTGGTGATCTGGCTGGCGTCGGCGTATCTGTTCGTGCAGCCCAAGGTGCGCGAGGATGGTTGGGCGTCGATCATGCCAACGACGGTGTTGATCCTGGCGTTTTATATGGACGATCCCACATGGGCGATGGGAGAACTTGACAAGAGAATTGATTTTCTTGACCCAGATTCGCTTTGGCTCTGGCAATGGCGGTTGGTGGCCCATGCGGGATTCGACGCGTACCTCACCGGCTCAAATCCCGTGGCCCGTGTGCAAGGGTTCAAGAATGCGCTGTATGCGGGCGAGTCTCTTAAGGAGCGGTCAAACAACATCTCGTGGATCGCCGAGCAGGCCGCCGGGGGCATTGATGATCGGGAATCCGACATCCGCATGTATGCCATCTTCAGTTTGGGGATGACCGGCGACTACGATCGCGCCATTGCGCAATGGATCGAATTCCTCGACGCAGCCGACTTGACCCAGGCGCGATCAGCGGCTGGTGCGCTGTCCTTCGCCCTTCGTCACGATGACCTAGCGCTGGACGCGGTCATTGATCACCTTTTGCATAAGGATTTGCGAGTGCGGTTCATCATGGCGATTGGGTTGCGTGCGTACGCTCAGAAAGGAGGGACATCTGAGCGCGCCATTCAGGCATTGATCAGGGCCCACGAATTCGGCGACATGGAAATGAACTCTTCTTACTTGGAAGCCCTGCTTTCTTTCCAGGGATGCGAAGAGCGATCGCTATCCATCCTTGTGCCAATGGCTGAAAGCCCGCTTGCCTTTGACCGCGAAGTGGCCGTGCGAACTTTTTCCCGTCGAACGGACCTCCCGATTGCGCAGCAGTTTGTCGCGGCGGCGTTATTCGACCGAGATTCAAAAGTCCGACAAACAGCGTCGTTTCATGTCCACCACGTCATGGAGCGAAACGAACTCATCAATGTTGGTCCAGCACTCGCGGCCGCTCGACTCTTATGGATATGCTGATGTGCGTGAAGCTGCCCACATGGCGTGGCAACGCATCATTCATCCGGAGTGAACTGCGCACAACATCGCCGCGCATGGCCCGTTACGCATAATCTTGTTCTTTTCACCCCCACCCGTTAACCACCAGCAGCAAGTCATCCACGTTCACCGCGCCGCTGTCGTTGAGGTCGGCCGGGCAGCCGCCGCACGCGCCCCAGCTATTGACGAGTGCCAGCAAGTCGTTGACGTTCACCAGGCCGTCGCCATTCACGTCCCCCGCCGCGCCCCCGCCGCCGCCGCCTCCGGTGCCCGGCGTGGGGAAGTTCTGGGCCGCGTCGTCGATGACCAGAACCCAGTCCTCGCCGCTGTTGGGCGTGGTGCGGCTGAATGATCCGTTGCCGGCGTAGTTGCTTCGCGAAAACGTGCCGCTGAGCGTGGCGACGCCGGTCTTGCAGTCGTACCACCAGAACTTGTGCGATGTTCCGCCCACGAAATCCATGTCCACCGTCACCGCCCGGTTGGGGCCGGGGATGTAGGCCATGGCGTACTTGCTTCCCGAATCGCGGGTCATCTGCACATGCGTGGGCACGTTGTTGTCGATGGGGGAGATCAGCATGTCGTGCCCGGGCACGCGAGTGAAGAACGGCCGCGATTCGATCAACTTTTTAAGGTGGATCATGTCGTTGGCACCTTCGTAATGGATGGCGACATCCCAGGTGTGCAACGGGTTGGACTCGGTGTCTGGGGCATAACTTTTGTGGAACTGGTACACGCCGTTGGCCCCGTAGGTGTGGCCGAACGCGCCGGCGAAGACGGCCCAGTACGCCCGTCGCCGCACGCCGTAGGCCGGCCAGCGGTCGGGATTGAACTCGCAGTTGGGGCCGAGGCCCGGCTGGTATTGTTCGAGAGTGGCCTCGATGTCAGCCACGGGCTTGGCGGGGGAGCGGTTCCAGTCGCTGCCGATGAGCATCCAATTGTGCGTGCCCAAGTAATACAGCCACGAGGAATTATTGGTGCAGTCGCCCGCTTGCGAGGACTGCAGGGCGTTGAATGTGAGCCATGAGTGATTATGAAAATCCCCGCTGGTGCTGTGCCCGCCATTCACGCCGTACCAGCGCGGCAGCGAGGTGATGTTGACATTCGTGCTCCCCATGCCTGCGCGCAGGCCGAGCGCGAGCTGGTTCCATTTGGGGGTGTCGGATGACGGATGGTTGTACTCGCCGCCAAGGATGAACGCCGCGATGTTGGTGTGGTTGCGGTAGCGATTGCCAAGGTACTGGCCGAGGTTGTAGAAGGTGGTGTGGTTGAAGTAGGTCGCGTTGTCGTGCCAGACGACGACGGGCGCGACGTACAGGCCATGCTGGGCCGCCTTGGTGACGAAGAGATCAAGGTGGGCGTACCACGCCTCGTTGGGCTGGGTGGCGTTGAAGTTGAGGTCGCCGTAGTAGTTGGGCCGTTGGCCGAAGATCACGGGTCCTTGGATGACCGTGAAGCCTTGCTGCTTTCGTGTGCTGAGATACTGGTCCATCTCGGCGGGGCTGAGCCGGTACGCCCGCCACGCCATGTCCGACAGCCAGAAGAACGGCTGGCCGGCGCTCGTTTGCAGGTAGTGGCCCCCGGCATGAACCTGCAGGCGTGGCAATTGGGCTGAGGCAGTCGTGCTGCCAGCGGCCATGACCATCACCGCAGCGATCACGGAAAAAACGTTGATGAACGGATAACGACTGCGGCGGAAATCGCGCATGATGATCTCTCTATTTCAGACGGATTGACGTCGATGTGCAGAGTTATCCGGGTGTGGGGCTCGCCAAGGTTGCCGAAGTTCGGCCTATTGAGCGTTCACTCGGATGGAATGGTCCCGAAGTTGCTTATCTGCAAAGCTTCCTGAGAAACTCCAGTGGATTCCCGCTACCGTTCACGGTGCTTTTTGTTAGCTGGACTTCGCAGCGCGGTGCCAAGGTGGCAACCAGGATCCTTGATTGACGTATTGCCAGGTTGGCCCGGTTCAGTTCTCATGTTCCGGTACTTCGCACACCATGGCCCAGCGACGATTCCATTACGAGCAGGCGTTCGAGCACTATCTCCGCGCCAATCGCACGCCGTATGTCGCGGTCGACGAAGCCAAGAAGGCGCTGATGCCCGCCGTCGGCAAAGGCCGAGGCGAGCCGGACACCGCGCGCGTCGCCGCGCTCAAGTCATTTGACTTCGTGGTGTATACGCCCGAGCGAAACTTGCTCGTCGACGTAAAGGGCCGCATGTTCGGTGCCGCGGCGGCCACCAACCCGCAATCGAAGCGACGATACGAAAGCTGGGTCACCCAAGACGACGTCACCAGCTTGGAGCAGTGGCAACGTCTGTTCGGGAGCGACTTCGACGCGGTTTTTGTGTTTGCCTATTGCCTCCGCCAGCAACCGCCCGACGCGTTGTTCGATGAGCTTTTCGAGTTCAGCGGCAAGTGGTACGCCCTCCGCGAAGTTCGCCTGGCCGATTATGTTCCCGTGATGGTCCCGCGTTCCGACAAATGGCAGACCTTGCATGTGCCGGGAGGGGCGTTCGCCCGCATCAGCCGCCACTTCGACGTCGGCCGAATCCCGAAGGATCTCATCGCACCAGCGGCGGTTCATTGAACCCGGCAAAGATACTGCCGTTTCCCTTGGTTTTTACATCCCCTTCGATAACTGCCTCGCAACCGTCAGCCCGGCCAGGCCGGATGTCTTCTGACCCGCACCTTTCGTGGCCGAGTTCTCTTGCGACGGGCCACCCTCGCACTTATGCTGCCCCCATGGCGACCATCATGCACATGACGCACACGATCACGAAAAAGAACTTGCCCACGCGGCTGTTGTGCGTCGCAACCATGGTCTTGGTCGCCTTGTGGCCAGCGATCGTCTGGGCCCAGCAAGCCGCCCCGCAGCCCAACGTGCGCAAGTCGCCCGCGCCGTGGCTGGGCATGCTGGTGATGTTCCTGCTTCTCGCCATCGTGCTCGGGGTCAGCCTCATGCCCTCCAAGCGCGGCCATCAAGATTGAGAATAATCAGACCGAGTACGCCGCGTGCCTGCATCCAGTGATTCATCAGGAAGGAAAATCGAACATGCCAACCTCCCCCTCGTCCAGTCCTCAACATGTTTCATCGAAATTGAAAGCCTTGTTGCTCATCAACGCCGCGTTGCTGGCGATCCTGGGCATGGTCACGTTCGGCTCATCGGCCCTGGCGCAGAACCGCGGCCGCGGCGAATACACCATGGTGGCGGGCGGCGTGAACGGCGCGAACAGTTCCGCGGCGTACATCGTCGACGTGGCGAACCAGGAAATGATCGCCCTGACCTACGACCACAACACGAAGTTGCTGCAAGGCGTCGGGTACCGCAACCTCAATCTCGATGCGCAATCGCTGCTGAAGCCCGTCCGCCCCGCCAACTAAAGCAGCCCCAAGGAATCACCTTCCATGAACACTCCCGACCAATCCACACCCGTTCGCCCCGCTGGGTCAAGCCCCGCCGCCAATCCGGCCGTGGGCGTGCTGTGGGCCAGCGCATTCGTCATCGCCGCCCTCATCATCATGCAGGCCGGCCGCCTTTCGGGCAATCACGCCAACGCCACCATGGTCGCTGACCGCGGCAGCTACACGCTGATGACCGCGAACAGCGGCACCGGCGGCGAATCGGATCCCGATGAATTGCTGTATGTCATCGACAGCCGCGAGCAGATCCTGCTGATCTACGAAGTCGAGGATTCGCGCAAGAACCAGATTCTGCTCCGCGATGGCGGAAGTCTGGACGCCATGTTTAGCCGGGCGCGCCGCTGAATGGCTGACGCGACCGATGTTCTCCACGACAACCTTGCCACGCCAACGCCGGCTCCATCCGGGAGGCCGGAGAAGCGGCGGGAATTCGTGGAACCGGGTCTTCGGCCGATCAATCCCCACGACGAAACCGCTCGATCCGCTGACTTGAACGCTGAGTGGCTGCTCACGAACGGGTTGGGCGGATTCTCGATGGGGACGGTGTTGGGCGCCCATACCCGCCGTTATCACGGCTGGTTGATCGCGTCGCTCAGTCCGCCCGTGCGGCGAGTTGTCGCCCTCCAATGCGTGATCGAACAATTGGTGCTGGGCGATCGGACGATTGATTTGTCCACGCATCAGTTCGGCCCCGCGCTCGCCCTGCATCCTCACGGGTATCAGCACCTTTCGCACCTCCGGCACGATTCGCCCCGGCGCATCGCGTGGACGTGGAACGTGGAAGGCATCACCATCACCCGCGAGCTGCACCTGCTTGCCAGGAGTCATGCCGCCGACATCACCTACACCATCGCGAATCTCCGCGAACCTGCGCTGCTGCGGCTGCGACCCCTGACGCCGATGAGGGATTTTCACGGGCTATCGCGCGAGGGCGACCGCGTGCCCCTCGTGTTCAGCCGCGGCAAGAGCGGCTTGCTCCTGCGGCACGACGACATCGCCCTGATGGTCGATGCGTTCGGTGCGGGCGGCGCGCAACTGCTGCCCGGCTGGCGCCTCGAACCGGAATGGTGGCGATCGTTCGCCTACGCCGTGGACCGCGATCGCGGGCAGGATTGGCAGGAGGATGCGTGGTCGCCTGGCGTCGTCGAGGTCGATTTATCGCCCGCTTCGGATCGGCCGCAGGTGGTTTCGTTGCAGGTCAACGTCGCGATCGAATCGCGGACGAGCGGACTCTGGATCGGCGGCGAGCACGAACCGGAGCCCTCCGCGTCCCGACCCGAAGCGGCGGCGGCACCATCATGGCGACATCGTTTGGAGCGGGCAGCCGATCAGTTTGTCGTCGCCCGCCGCAACGCCTCCACCGGAAATTCATCGACGACCATCATTGCGGGGTATCCGTGGTTTGCCGACTGGGGGCGCGACACCATGATCAGCCTGCCCGGCCTGCTGCTCACGACCGGCCGCGTGGAGGAAGCGAGTTCGACGCTGCTGACCTTCGCGCGGTCGATGCGCCACGGGCTGCTGCCGAATCTGTTCAACGACTACGGCGGCGCGAGCGAGTACAACGCCGTGGACGCCAGCTTGTGGTTCGTCCATGCCGTGCATGAACTTTGGAAGTCCCCCGGCGTCACAACGGTCGATCCCGAACTGCTGCAAGCATGCCACGCCATCGTGTACGCCTACCGCCATGGCACCGACTACAACATCGGCATGGAGCCCGACGGCTTGGTGGCGGCCGGCGATCCATCGACCCAACTCACCTGGATGGACGCCAAGCGCGACGGCGTTTCCTTCACTCCCCGCCACGGCAAGCCCGTCGAGATCAACGCGCTCTGGCATCATGCGCTGCTGTGCTTGGCGGCGATGACGGAAAACCCGCGCGAGCGCGATGATTTCACGCAATTGGCCGGGCGCGTGGCCGAGAGTTTCCGCGCCCGATTCTGGTGGGATGAAAAGCAATGCCTGCACGATGTGCTCACGCCGAATGCGGCTGGGGGCAGTGGTGCGCACGCGCCCGATGGTTGCCTGCGCCCGAACCAGATCTTCGCGGTCAGCCTGCCGCATTCACCGCTGCATGGCGATCAACAGCGGGCGGTCGTGCAAACCGTGGGTGAACGATTGCTGACGCCGTATGGCCTGCGCACGCTTGATCCAGAGCATCCCATGTATCGCGGCCGCTACGAAGGCGACCTTTATCGCCGCGATTCGTCGTATCACCAGGGCACGGTCTGGCCGTGGCTGATCGGTCCTTATTGCGAGGCGCTGCTGCGGGTCGAGGGGTTCAGCGTGAAGTCGAAGCACGAGGTTCACCAACTCATTACGCCCTTGCTGCGCGAATTGGACGCGCCAGGACGCGGATGCCTGGATCAGATCGCCGAAGTCTACGACGGCGACGAGCCGCACCGACCATCGGGCTGCCCCGCCCAGGCGTGGAGCGTGGCCGAGGTGCTGCGGATTTTCTGTCTGATCGAGAAAGATTGAACCACAGAGATCACAGAGAGCACAGAGGGGTAAGAGAAATGGTGAATTCACGGATGGACGCGGATGGACACGGTCATACGATGACATTAATAGCCGCGAGGCCATGCCTGGCGAAGTGCGTTGGCGTCAACGTGGGCCTTCGATCATCCGACCCCGGCGCGAGCCATTGGCTCGCGGCTATTGCCGCTCCGTTCAAATTTGCGTTCCACTGTGTCCATCCGTGATTCCCCTATCTCTCCCTCTGTGCTCTCTGTGATCTCGGTGGTTCATTCATGCCGACAGTTGACTCCATCATGCTCGAGCAGCGCGCAGCTCAGTTCACCAAGCGCTCCATCAAGACCGCCGCCAAGCAGGCCGGCTTGCGCCTCGCGATGAGCATGGTGGATTTGACCACGTTGGAGGGCAAGGATTCGCCGGAGAAGGTTCGTTCGCTGTGCCGCAAGGCGTTGCATCCGTACGAAGGCCCGCTGGACCCGCCCGTTCCGTCGGTCGCGGCGGTGTGCGTCTATCCCGCGCTGGTGCCGGTCGCGCGGGAGATTCTCTTCGGTTCCGATGTCAAGATCGCCTCGGTCGCCACGGGTTTCCCCAGCGGGCAGTATCCGCTGGAGGTGCGCTTGGAAGACGTGCGTCAGGCCATGGGCGCGGGGGCCGACGAGATCGACATGGTGATCAACCGCGGCGCATTTCTTTCCGGCCGTCATGACGAGGTCGCCCATGAAATCCGCGAGATCAAAGCCGTCTGCGGCTATGGCCACCTGAAGATCATTCTCGAAACCGGCGAGCTGGAGACCTACGACGCCGTCCGCAGAGCGAGCGATCTGGCAATCGAGGCCGCGTCAAGCGTGCCCGGCGCGGAACCATTGCAGGACGGCGAAGTGTTCATCAAAACCAGCACCGGCAAGATCGCGCCCGCCGCCACCATGCCCGTCACGCTGGTAATGCTGGAAGCCATTGGCGACCACTTCCGCGCCACCGGCATCCGCATCGGCATGAAGCCCGCCGGCGGCATCCGCACCGCCAAGCAGGCGCTGCATTATCTCGTCATGGTGAAGGAGACGCTGGGCGATGACTGGCTCTCCCCGCACCTCTTTCGCTTCGGCGCCTCGACGCTCGCCAACGACATCCTGCGGCAACTGACCCGGCAGGAAACCGGACGCTACATGAACGCCTACGATTTCTCCGAAGCGTGAGCCGTATCGTGCGCGCCCAATGAAAAAAACCACTTCACGTCAGCGAAGTGGTTTGTTCAATGTCCAAGGCCCTGAGGGCCTGGAGAGCAGTGGAGCCGGGGGGATTCGAACCCCCGTGTCGGAACAGTCAGCAAGACGCTTCTACAACGCGTAGTTGATCCTTTGATCTCGGCTTGACGGGCTGCGATCAACAGCATTCCATCGTGCCTTGACAGGCTGTGTCTCGCCCGTCCATCGCTTGTCAGTATGGACGCGCCAGCCCGATGTCGTCGATTTTCGCCTATCGGGCGTGAACGAAAATCGTGCTACCTATCAATTAGGCGGCAAGAGCGTACTGCGGAGTGGCAGTTAATGGTTTGCATGCTTTTTACGTGGCAAACATGCTCCACGACGTGCTGCGGCAAGCCTTCCCTGTCCGGTCGATGCCATTCGGCCCCAATTGTCAAAGAGCAGGTTCATTCTAGGCGCGTCGCGCGAGCAGGAAAAGGTGGAACCACGGATGAACACGGATACACACGGATGAGGGATGAGAAAAGCACGAGAAAGAGCAGAGCCATAGCCGGGTCGCTACGCGACCCCGGAGGATTTCAGAAAGATTTCAATCGACAAAGTCACTCCGGGGTCGCGTAGCGACCCGGCGAACGACCGCTTCTCGTTTCTCATCCTATTGATCCGTATTCATCTGTGGCTAAACCCTCAAGCCCGGCCGAACGCAGGATCGTGCGAAAATTTTCGCTGAACACGAAGTTATGCTGAGGAAACTCGGTGCCGGCCATGTTCTGATCGAGGTGGCTGAACAGCAGCTCCACGCGGCCGATCTCGATCCACTGGCCGGTCTGCTCGCCGTGATGCCGCAGTCGATGCACCGTCCCCGACGTGGAGGCCCCGGCAGACTCCATCCGATCAAGCACCGCGTCGTAGCGCAGCGTGTCGCCGGGGAACACGTCGTGATCGAATTTCGCCGCCACGATCTTGGCGAGGATGACTTTTTCGCGGAAGCGATGCACGGAGCCGACGAGGATGCCGGCCGTTTGGGCCATGCCCTCGATCATGAGCGAGGCGGGCATGACGGGCATGGCCTCTTGGCCTTTCGTGCCCGTTGAAGCGGGCACGCCGGGAAAATGATCATGCAGGTGCTCCTCCGCCAGCGAGACGTTCTTGATCGCGCTCATCCGCAGCCGCGGCTCGAACTGCACGATCTGGTCAATCCACATCCAGCGCATCGACGAAAATCACGCCTTCAGCTTCCGCTCGACGAAGTCCACCAAACTTTTCACCGTCATCAACTCGCCCACCTTGTTCACGTCGCGGTCCGCGTCAAAACCGGCGAAATCGACATGGGGCATGCGCTGCTTGAGCATGGCCAGGCCGGCATCGGTGAACTTGCCGCCGGACACCCACGCGGGATTCTCCATCAGGTTCTCGGGGAACAACTCACCCTGGCTGATCTTGAACGGCTTAGCCGGGGTCGAGAACCTTTTTTCCAAGCGAAAAACGATGTCGAGGAAGTCGATCGATTCCGCCTCCAAGTCGCCCGTGAGGGACGCGTCGGGCGTGATCTCGTCGGGGTCGGCACCCAACGCCTCCTCCAACACTTCCTGCACCGACTCAAAAATCTGGTCGCGGCTCATCAGCACGGCCTCGGACATGGGTGATCTCCATCAAACCGTCGCCATCGATGGTGGCGCAAACTCGGATCGCGTTTTATAGCACAATTCCAACGCTACTGCCGCCGTCAGGTGAAGTCTCAGACAACCGATCGGCGGCTGACTTTGCCTACGTCGCGAACATATTTATTGGCTTGTGATCGATCAAAACCGGATCGGCCGCATGACAAAGCGGCCGCTGACTGCGGTTTCCGAAGCATCAATCGACCCAGCCCATCGACGAACCGTGCCGGAACCCTTGCACGCGTAACTTCCGTCCTCGAGGCGTTTCTGAAGCGTGACCTCCACCTCCAATGTTTCGCCCGGCCGCACCATCTGGCCGTATTTCAAGGCCTTTACCTCGCCCAGCACCAATCGAGGCGAGGTCGGCAGCAATGCCCGTGCCGCCTGCACCATCGCTTCCAGCATGAACACCCCCGGCAGGATGGGAAACGAGGGAAAATGATCGGCCAGATACTCCTCGGCTGCGCTCACCTGCTTGATCGCGACGATGCGCTCGGGTGATTGCTCCAGGATGGCGTCGATCAATTGAAACTTCATGGCGGCGAAAACTAGGGTAATGCCCGCTGCGGATCATGGCCAGCCCCGGAAAACTGCTTGGCACGGCGCGATCAACCCGCTATTCTCTGCACCCCTCGTGTCTTTCCACCCCTCGTGAAAATTATTCACGGCCGGGTCGCGATTCCTTCAACGCAGGCAGGATTTTCATGGCCGCAACCGGCACCGTCATTCAAGTCATCGGCTCCACCTTCGACGCCCAGTTCCCCGAAGACAGCCTCCCCGAAATCTATAACGCCGTGCAGTGCGAGATCGAAATCCGCGGCGAAAAAACCCGGCTCGTCGGCGAAGTTTCCCGCCACATGGGTGGCGGCCAGGTGCGGTGCGTCGCCTTGGCGTCCACCGACGGCCTGCGCCGCGGCCAGCCCTGCGTTGACACCGGCTCGCCCGTGAAAGTCCCCGTGGGCGAAGGCGTGCTCGGCCGCGTGTTCAATCTCCTTGGC
>Ga0163154_10003379_pt1 | contig 22208 bp, 23 predicted proteins | sample OliLakLV19MP9P1_FD_148649 | JGI IMG/M metagenome (GOLD analysis project Ga0163154, IMG submission 148649) | Freshwater microbial mat bacterial communities from Lake Vanda, McMurdo Dry Valleys, Antarctica - Oligotrophic Lake LV.19.MP9.P1 | ecosystem: Environmental > Aquatic > Freshwater > Lake >... | reverse complement strand
TTGTTGTGCCTGTTTAATTGCTTCCAAACGGCGTACAACTTGTTTTTGCCATTCAGCATAAGCAGACCAAAAATCTTTATTAGCTTGGCTCTGGGTGACCTGAGTCACAACTGCCTGTTTTGCACTTGCCTGCATCGCCTGATTGTCTGCCCAATTTGCCTGTGCCACTTGTTTTTGTGCGGATTGTTGCGCCTGCAACTGAGCTAATGCTTGGGCTTGTTGCGTTGCCTGTTCATTTTGCTTGGCAACCACCGTCTGGGTTTTCATCATGCCAGCGCCAGCGAGAGTGAGTCCCATCATGGCGAGCATGGTCACATCCAATGGTGAACTCGGCGGAGTCGTCTGCGATTCAGGGGCATAAATAACCGATGTGGTGACAGATGGCACAAACGCGACGATGGGGTGACAGATGGCACAAACGCGACAGGGTGTTCGACATATTCCATCGGAATGGGTCGGGCAGGATTAGACAGTCTATTCGGTTGTGGGACAGATTGCATGAAGGGTAAGCCATCATCAGGCAATGACCGTGGCAATGCCTTGATATCGGTGATTTCATCCGTTGGAGATGAGGCATAGTAGACACTCTCATCGTGCAAATTCGGCGGGAAATCATCAGCCGTCTCAAATGGCGGCTTATTCGGTGGTGGCGAGACATAGTAGACACTCTCATCATGCAAATCTGGCGGAAAATCGTCTCGTGTCTCAAACGGTGATTTGGCGGGCTTGACGCATCCCTGTGGGCAAGTCGTGTTCATCGTGTAAATTATCTATGTTCATGGGCATTATTGTAGCGCATTTTGTAGCATCCCCATATAACAAAAATCGCCATGACTGGCGACTTTTGCGAATATGATGATTAGGGCGATGCTGGTTTTGGCTCAATTTTTATTGCCACTTGGAAAGATGTCCCTGTATAAAACACCAATCTTATTATTCCCCATTTTTAATGATGCCTTGTGTATTGATTTTGAAGTCCATTAACCTAATTTTCGATTTTTCAATCCCAATCAACATGCCAATCTTCTATATGCAAAAGAAGTGATGGTATGTTTTCAGCAGATGAATCATACCCAATTGCTTTAGCTTCTAGTTCTTCAGGCAATTCACCTTTTTTGAAACTTGGATAATTACATATTAAAATGAGGAACATCTCCTCTTCTTGCTCATACGGCTCAATAAGGACATACCAATCCTTATATTGTCCTTGTGTTATTTTACCAATCTGATTAATCAAAAATTTATCCATACGCATCACGTATTTCCTTGTGTGCCATAATGGGGGCGGCATACAACATACCGTCCGAAATCACTCATAGATTGCTTCTATGCTAGAAAGAATCCGATTCAATGTTGGTCTGTCCCCGACAAAATACCATAACTACCACGTCAAAAGAATAATAATATCTCTGCCAATATTCTCACGTCACAATTCTATCGCTATAGTGCCTATTTTATGCTATCCTAAATTTCTTTATTGGCAAAAAAAGTCGAATCATGTCCGATACCTTTTTAATACACACCCCCCACTCCCAAGATTTACCTGCCCTCATTGCCCTATGGCGAGAGCGCATGGTCATCATCAGCCAAAGTGTACCGCATTTGCGCCGTCATATCCCTGCCGAATCCGCGCATGTGGCACAATTGGAGATGTGGCTCACCATGCCCACCGCCCATATTGTGTATGCCACACAAAATAACACGGTCATTGGCTATATTGTCGGGGATATGCGTGATGACAAATGGGTTATCCAAGAAATGGCGCTCGATGCCCATGCCTATCATCGCGGATTGGGCAAAGGGTTATTTGTGGCGCTCCAGACATGGTTCACAAACACCGAGCCCAAGCCTATCGTCATTCGTGCGCCCCGTTATTACGCGGTGGAACAAGCCTTCTGGCGGGCATTGGGAGCAACAGATTGGACAGATACCACATGGGAGAAAAATCCCCTCTATACATGGATGATATTACTATCCGTCCCGCCACATCTGCCGATGTGATGACGATTGGGGCTTTATGGGAAAGATTAGCCAGCCATCACCAAATCCTAGACCCACGCTTGCCAAAACCGGCAAATGGGGGTGATGAACTCTATGCCCATCGCATCGGCTCACAACTAGATGATGCCTATCATCGGATATTGGTGGCAGAGTACAATGGGGAACTGGTCGGCTATGTGTTGGGAATGATTGCCGATTATATGCCCGATATTTTTATAGCAGAAAGCATCGGCTTTTTAGCCGATATTTTTGTAAATGAAGCGCATCGTGGAGTGGGCATTGGCAAAAAATTGGTGTCTGAATTGCAAGCATGGTTCAAATCGCGCGGTATCGTTACAATGGAGTGGTCTGTGGCGGCACATAATACATCTGCCAAAGCCTTTTGGGAGCATATCGGCGGAAAAGACCTCATCATATGGATGCGCCTAGACTTATAACAGATACGAGGAATAAGATGCGCCATATTCATCCTGTGGGAATCCACGAAAAGTTTGTCGCTAGTGGGCAATATCAACACCCCAATATCATCACATGGAGTATTCACGAAATGCCCGATGGAGCATGGATGATACGCCTAGACCACGATGCACGCACAACCAACGGCACCAGCCTGCTCATCGAAGCATGGCGTAGTCCAATTGCCGAAGGTGGCAAAATTGGGCGGTTTGATATATGGGGATATGGTGGCGCACAGCACGCCATCAAAAATGTCCGTGCGCGATATTTTGTGATAGACAACACGCTCGAAGCCAGTATCCAATTTGATAAAAATCCCCAAACGGTACAATCTATCCCCTATCCAACCACTGCTCTTCTCATGCCCAATATGCCCCTCTTTTGGGGATATGCCATTCATCACCTTAGCAACAGTGGCAAAGGGGTTATTTTCTCATGTACACCCAATTTCGATTTGCCAGAGACATTTTTGCCCAAATCTCACGAAAGAGGGGTTTTGTCTTTGGGGGATGATGAAATATTGGTGAGCAACAAATATATCACCGCCAAAAAATTCTTGCTGGACGACAATCATCTGGTATGGACAGATGATTTGGGTGTTGTTTTGGCGTATATCAACACCAATAACACCACAGAGGTCATCAAAAATTATGCCCGCCGTCCAAAACGCTGAAAGGTTATCATGCTTAAACAATTTATGCTATTTTTAGGACCAAACCGCGCCCGCGCCCTATTTTTATTGCTGGGATTCACAGGGCTAGGCAATTTGTTGATGAACGTCATCGTGAATGAAAACGCATGGGCGCGAGATGTGCAAACCATCTTGGTATTTGTCTTTCTCATCGGCACAAGCATCATCATCATTAGCGCACTCGATTCGTATGAACGTGGTCGCTGGATTGGCATTATCGCCCCTGTAATCGGTGCATTATTGCTATGCGTGATATTTTTCCCACCCGCCCTGCCGATTGTACTCGGTGGTGGCGTGGGTTGGATTTTTGCGGGTGTATTTTTATTCCGTCCGCGCACACCCGATGAGTATAAAAAAGCAGTGCGGGCGCTCCGCAAAAGTGAATATTCAGAAGCCGTCAAAAATATGGATATGCTGATAAAAACAGAGCCAGATAACCCATTTCATTATCGTTTTCGGGCAGAAGTCTTGCGCGTATGGGGAAAATTACCCCTCGCCAAACGCGATTATAAAAAGATGACCGACCTCGCTCCAGATATGGCAGTAGCATGGAATGGTTTGGCAGAAATCGAATTGCAAATTGGCGATTATAAAGCCGCCCATGTTGCCGCGCTCAAATCGTATCAACTCGCGCCCGATGAATGGGTAGCGGTGTATAATTTGGGAGCGATTGAGGATAGGCTCAACATCCCGCAAGATGCGATAGAGCATTTACGCCATGCGCTGAATCTCAAAATTCCCGATGCACGTCATCGGATGTTGGCACATTTATATCTGGCACGCGCCCATGCACGGCTCAAAGACTATTCATCGGCAGAAGAAGCTGTGAAAAAAATACAGGGGTTATATAGTGGCATCCAAGAATGGCGCTCGTTGATGAAAAGCGACCAAGCCACCACCCTGCGCGATTTTATCGAAGCCGATGTCAATACCGCCACCGCCTTAGCCGATGGCGATTTATCTGTCCAAGAGTTGCAATAGGGGTGATGTGATATGACGCATATCATCATCGCTATCGTTAAGCGGTTTCGGTCATGGGAGCGCACCACCCAAATCGGGTTTGTCATGGCACTTTTGCTCGCCATCCCGACATTATTTTTTGCCATTACGGGCGATGATGATATTCGCGGGTATGCCGTGATTAGCCTCATGGCGAGTTTATTTGTGGCACAAGCCATCTTTTTATGGGCAAATCGGGGGATGGTCAGCGATTATACACGGGCGCAACGTCATTTTTTGCGCGGAGAATTTTCTCATGCCGTCACCATTTTACAATCGCATCTCGCCCAACACCCAAAAGATGTGCAAGCCATGACCCTTTTAGGCAATACTTATCGGCAAATGGGAAATTTAGACACCAGTCATACGATTTTGTTAGAAGCCGTTAACATCCAACCGATGAACTATTTTCCACTATATGGGTTTGGGCGTACACTATTGGTACAAGGAAAATTTGACAAAGCACTCGGCATTTTTCATAAAACCCTCAAGGCGGGAGGACATGCCATCACCTATTTTGATATTGGTGAATCCGCCTATTATGTGGGTGATTTAACCGCTTCACGCGATGCCCTTCAACAGGGGTTAGCAGAAGGTGCTGGCGATGACAATCGGGTATGGATGGCACAAGCCATACTCAACCAAATAGATAATTTACCGTTGCCACCTTTGTCAAACGCATCTCGCGCCTACTGGATGATACAACAACAATTATTTGAGCATACCCCGTATGGGAAAGCACTAAAAAGGCTATTAGCAACCGACTTGCAACCATAGGAGCAATGACAATGCGTTTTTTATTGAACCGCGAAGGTAATATTTCGGTTTTTCGGGTGGGGGTCATTTTTGGTATTCTAGGCATCTTCACATTAGGCTTTGGCTTTTTATCACTCCAACTCGAAATTGCCTATCGTTCACAGCCATTTAATGTGCCACTCTATGCCAATGCCACCGAATTGAGCCGTGAGCAAAGCCCATTACGGACGACTGGTCAATTGGTATATTATATGGTCACTGGGGCATTGCCAGAAGATATAGCAGAATTTTATCAGCAAGAACTCGATAAACATCTGGGGCAAAGCAGTTCTAGCTCTAGCCAAGACAGGCAAGAATGTGTCCGCGCACCCTTTGAAGGCAATTTTGATACATATATCGAAGGCAATGGCACAATCCCCTATTATTATGATTGTATCTTCGACAACACCTTCCTCGACAACACCCAAGTGACCAAAGTCCGTATTCATCCGGGTGTCCGCAACGATACAACAGGGTTAAATTTAGAAAATAGTGTCGTCATCATTTATGACCAAAGCTGGTCACGTCCATGACAGACGAAACACCCGTCTCATCAACCCTATCTGAGGAACACGAGGGTGTTTTTCCGCTATGGTTAGTGATGATTTTAGGCATAGGCGTGGTAGCGTGTGCCATTTTTAGCATCCCCATTTTTGGTAGCCTCTATGGGATTGTGTTTCCACCCGCACCACCCCTACCCGATTTTTCATCCCAAACCGAAAAAACGGTGATTGACCACGGGGTAGAAGAAACACGCTACACGTCATCGCTCAATCCATGCCAAGTCGTTCAGTTTTATATCAATGAAGGCGGGGTCTGTGAGGTATTGTGGGATGTGTGCATTGGCGACCAATTCACCACCCGCAATCGTTCATTCATCCCGTTTGGGATGTGTACAGGTACAACCTCCGCAGGCGCGTTTGGCATACGGTGGACGGTGGATATAGACTTGCTCTATCCACCAGACCAAACCGTATTTGTCGTGTCTCATGAGGTGCTATGGGGGGGTATGCCCCGCCCCACATCCACCATCCCTATTCCAGATTGAGCAAAATTACGTTGCCCACATTATCACCTGTGACCAACAAATTACCCACAGAATTAAATGCCAAACTACTCACACCAAAGATATAGCCTGAATAGCGATTTAATTCTTTGATGGTGGCAACATCCCACAAAATGACCACATCATCCAAGCCACCAGTCGCCAATTGGGCGCTATTGGGGCTAAAGGTCATGCGGGTGATGGTGTTGGTGTGTCCGCTCAAAATGCCTGTTTGTGACAACGTATCGGCATTGTATAGGGCAATCTGAATATCGTTGCACAACAACTCGGCATCAAATCCCGCGCAATATGCCACCGCCAATACAGACGCATCTGGGCTATACGCCACTTCATAAATCCGTGCGACTTCACTCATCACAGGGGTGCTATTTTCTGTCCCAACTTCCCATATCAACACCGCGCCCAATGATGTGCCGATGAGGATTTTTTCTTCGGTTGGATGATAAGCAATGCTGGTGATATTGGCATCTGCCAAGCTAAATTCTGTCACAGCACCATCACTGAGGGTAACAACCTGCAATTGACTGGCGATACACCCTTCTAGTGAGGCTTCTGTACATGCCGCCACCGCCATTTTTGAGCCATCGGCATTGATGGCAATTTGGCTCATGCTGATGGGGGTAAAATTGGGTTGATAAGTGGCAATCGCCTCGCCATCGGGTGTCCATACACTGATGAGCGCGTTAATATCCACCGTGACAATATTATTCCCCGCCAAAACATGGGTCAATGGCGCACCAGTGTTATTGAAATAGGCGGTATCAATATTATTGCCTGTGGCACTATCAAATGTCCGCACAAATGTATCTGCACCATTCACCGCCAGCAATTGGCTATCATCGGCGCTAAAAGCAATATCAAATACAGAACTACCCGTCTGCAAGCGTCCCGCCTCTGATGTGGTGACATCATCGGCAAACCGCCGACCCGCCGCAACAACCAATGGCTCTAAATAATAGGCGGTGGTGGCTTGCAAATCCGATTCTGCTGTCCAGCCATAAACACCGTTATACAACACTTGCCACCATATCCGCGCCACACCTGCTTCACAAATCGGTCCGCTAATCACATCAACGATATCCAACGAGCGAATTTCTAATACCAAATTGGCATTATCCGTGAGTGCTTGTGGGGTGTTACGCAAGCGTAAAATGGGGATGATGCTGGTCACACGCGCCCGCGCACCAACCTGCAAACGGGGCAATAAATAACCCGCATACGCCGCAGGGCAATTGGTCACAACCGGGTTAGAGGGTTGTGGGTTGGCGATGGGGTCAGATGTCCCTGTGATGGGCAAATTGGCACATCCCGTCCCTTGTGCGCTAGATACCGTCACAGATACCCACCCTTTGCCAGCACGGGTACGGGTGAATACCTCATACCAATCTGTGCCTTGTGTGCGTCCAGTCACACCATAGACCACGCCACTGGTCACTTGCTCCACAATTGCCCCATTGAGGCTTGGCAATGTACGCACATTGGCGTATGACGCAGATAAGAAACAACTCACAGGACCGCCAACACCCTGCCCAATATAGATCGTGGGGGTGGTGTTATTGGGCGTGGCTGTGCTAGATGTCACTGGCAGGCTGGCACAGCCCGCGCCATTGAGCAAAATTTCGTAAATCGAAACCCACCCTGTAACCAACGCATTCGTGACCTGATACCACGCGGTATCCACAGACCGCCCCATGACATTCATCGAACCAAACAGGTCTAAATAGCCACTCAAAATACCGCTATTGGGTGCGCTATAGATAGGTCCGCGTCTGCCAGAAATAGTCGCGCCTGTGCAAGTGGGTGTATAGGTTAGTATGTTATTGTTACTGGTGCCACCGAGCAATTTAGAATCGCACAGCACCGATACATTGGGGTCTGATGACACATACACAATATAATTTAGACCATTAGAGAAGGTGAGGCTCACCCGCCACGGCACAACCGAATATCCTAAGTTATAACTTGTGACCAATGGACACCCCAATGCACCATCGTTGGTCATCACATAACTTATATATTGCCATTGTGACAAATTACCTGCGGTTGGGACAATATTTCGCACAAGGCGCTCCGCCCGTGAGATAAGTTCGGTCTCGGTTTGGGCTTGTGCGGGTAAAATCCCCACCAAAAGGACTAAAAATAATGCTAATAGTGTTATTTTTTTGTGCATAAATACCAACCTCTCTTTGAAAATCGTTTACCTTCATAACAAAGTATAACGAATCAACTGATGTTTGCGCTAGAGAATATAAAAATTTAGCAATTATTGAGTTTTGTAACATATGGTTATGTTGAGATATTGTGTGCCATCTCAACATAACCATGTAATGCGATTTACTATTCTAGGCGCAGACTCAAGCCCAAACGCCGCGCCGCGCCATTGATGGTTAAAATACGGGCGCGAATATATTCGCCTTCTTTGACCACATTACGCGGATGCAGAAATTGACCTTCTGCGAGTTCAGAGACATGAATCAGCCCCTCTAATCCTTCTTCAATGCAGGCAAATGCGCCAAAATCAACGACATTGGTAATGACCCCTTCAACGATTTCATTCACCTCATACCGTTCATGAACTGTTTTCCAGGGGTCTGGTCGTAACCGCTTGAGGCTGAGGGCAATGCGCCCCGCCTCTTGGTCTACACCTAGTACATAGGCGCTGAGGGTCTGCCCACGGGCAAGAATATTTTCTGGATGCCCAACCCTGCCCCAGCTTAATTCGCTGATATGAACCAATCCCTCTAATCCACCCAAATCTACAAATGCGCCAAAATCGCATAGGTTGGTGATTGTCCCTTCCACCACATCACCCGCTTGCAGGGTATGGAGGATATTGGCACGTTCACCAGGGTTGGCTTGGGCGGCACGTTCAGACAAGATAATACGATTTTTATCCAGATGAAGTTCTATCACCCGCAATTGCATAATTTCACCGACACGGCTCATTAATGCACTACGGCGTATCATCTGGTTGGCGGTGGCGGGGAAATTAATGAGTTGGCTGGCGGGGACAAAACCGCGTAAGGTGCGCCATTCTATCAACAAGCCACCCCGATTATAGCCAACCACTTTCACCTCTACCACATCATCGGATTCAAAAATGTCCCGAATGGCTTGCCAATCTTCTTCAGATTCGCCATGATACATGGTGTAATGATGACCTGCATCTATCGAATCTGCCATTTCATCATCATATTTTGGAAATGTAACCTGAAACACTTCCTGATGTGGGACGGTGGTGGTATTTTCGCCTTCATCTAATAATGCCGACCAATACCCTTCATCTAATGTCAACGGTGGTAGAACATAATCATAACGGTGTGCCTCAATAGACATAGAATCCCCTCTAACACTACCTATAAACAGTTTCAATTGTTAATCCCTCTCCAGCCATTATAGGGAGTTTTTAGGGTAGATGCAAATATAAAGTTGTAATTCCTTCGCAACAACATGACAAATTATTATGAAGGTGATACAGAATTTGCTTCGCGCTCCATTTCTACCAACATCTCTGCAACCGCTTCGATGGCGATATTTTGCTTGCGATATAAATTGGCATCGCTCATATAGAGGCGTGTGGCGGTATCGCGCACTTTACGTTGCTCCAAAAAGCGTAACTGCAAAATATTATAGAGTGTCCATTCAGGATTTTTCATGCTCCGTTCACCCTCTGGCTTAAGCCGTTCTATCGCGCTCAACAACACTGCACGGAGCGCCCGTACAGCATTATTTTCGTTATCCGCCAAAGCCCATTGCACACTATAAAGGTCTAATAAACGACTGCTAGATAGCCCAGGTCCGCCCCAATAATGACGTAATGCCGCATGAACTTGCTCTACAAGGTCATCGCGCTTGGGCAAATTACTATTCATAATACGTGGCTTGGCATCACGACCAGGGAGATAATCTACTTCTGCTACACGCGCACGAGTGACATTAATTTGGGGCAATAATCCTTCTAATGTGGCATATAACTCGTCTTGGAGCAATAAATCATCGAGTGCGCTGGCAATCCGCCTAGAAAAACGGGTCAATAAGCGTTCTTCATCGGTAGTTAATTCAGGAGCAGATGCCACAAAACCCATAGCCCCAATAAGTACATTTTTCGCTTCATCACCCTGACCATGCCGATGGCTATATAACCCCGCCAACCAATAGCCACCCCACCCCAAATAGGTAACAGCACTCATATCGGCTGTAGGAAAATCAGTGAGCATATCGTCTGTGATGGTCGTATGCCCCACCATCTTCACCAATTCGGGAGATTTGCTCATCAGATTAACGACAAACGCGCCGTTGACCTGCATATAATCGCAAGTCGCTTCCAGATTTGCCTCTAGGAGTTGCAAAATATCGGCACGGGTGAGTAGTCGCTCGGTCAATTTTTGTAACTGATTAACTTGCTCATTATCATCAAAAAAAATGAGCCAACGCTCCAAATAGGGCAGAAAAACATCCACACTCCATTGCCACAATAAGATAATCGCTACCACACTAAAGGGCATAAATTCCTCGCCCAATCCACCCAATAAGCGTGAAAATGGCGCATTGTAGATGATAAACACCAATGCCAATAAACCCGTCCCGGGTCCCAATAACATAAAACGGAGCAAATCGGCTTTGACCACGCGGTCGGGTATATCTGAGCCAAAGAACGATATTGGATATGCCAGCAGGAGCAAGGCTAAAATCACCACAATATTGGTGATATTCACCAAAAACAGGGCAGAGGCGCTAAATTCATCGCCTGTGGTGAGGAATACCGAATAGGGAAAAATGCCGATGATAGGCATGAGTACCGATACCAGCAAGTAGGTCATCCGCCGTTGGGTGCTTTTGGTGATACACCGCGCCCGCGCCCGCCATACATTCGTCACGGCAATCGTGCAGGTGGGGAGCAAATATGCCATATACAACCCAAAAAATAAACCCGCCATCAGGCTCACCCGTCCATCGGGGAGGCGCTCAAAGATAATGAGCGTATCAGTCATGGCGGCGAGGATGAGCAACGCCGCGGCGATGGCGTATAAAATCCGCACGACCCGTCTGCGCCTGCCCCGTGACGATAAGCCTGTGGTGGCGAGGAGCGCATCGGACAGGTGAAAGGTGCTGGCGGGGGCAAATGCCAAACCAATCCACTGAAAGCGTAATAGTGCCTCAATGGTAGATGGCTGAATGGCGAGTGCCATCAGTACATCACCCACATAAACAATTGTGACACACGCCAACAATCCTGCCGATGTGCGTGCCACCCGATTGCGTAAATTACGCGACAAATTGTAGAGCAATAACGAGGCGGCAACAACAACAATCGCCGCCGCGAGGGTTTCATTGAGTAAATCTAATGATTGTTGCAAAAATCGTTCTAAAACCACATAAACCGTCATTTCCATAAACCCAAAGCACTAGGGAAATATAACCGATAGACAAGAACTAGCGTATCCCTATGATTCACAAGAATAAATTAGACTGTCTTAGGCGTGTAGGGGGAAAATGTGATTGTCACGTTAAAAATTTATTTAAGCGGTTGTCCAAAAAACACGGCAATATCACCATTGCGGAAATATTGGTCATTAAACCCACAAAATGCGAGTCCGTTTTTCTGCAAAAATTGGATGGCGGGGTAATTTTTTGTCTGTGTCTCCACTTGCAACTGGGCAAATTCATGTTCCATCGCCCAACGCCGTGCCACATTTAATAGACGCAAGCCCACACCCTGCTTGCGATATAATTCGCTCACGGCAATATCTTGAATCAGTGCCATACGGTGGGTTGGCATCGCCCGCATGGTCAAATATCCCACAAGGCGGTTATCGGCTTTGGTCTGTGCGACCAAAAAGCAATGTTTTTTCGATAAACATAGGCGCAAGCGCCGTTCATCGGCGGGATAGGGAACGGTCATGGGGCGTGGAAGGCGTTCTGTGCGAAATAAAATCCCTCGATTGCCCGTCTCTGGCTGAAAAGTCATCTGCCACACGCGCTCGGTCTCATACGATAAATCCAGCGCCAAGCACACAGGAATATCGTCTGATAGGGCATCACGAATAAAAATCGGCAGGCTCATGGGGTATTATCACGCAAGGTAGGCATCGCCAAATGTGCCACTGACCTGAATTTCGATGACGGGCATAGTGTCATCATCAGAACGGGCGATATACACGCCTTTTTCGGGGTTATCATAGCGTTGTGGGTCATATTTCACCGTGAATAAGCGGGTTTGCTTCACGACCACTTTTACCCGGTAGCCAAGCGGGGTGAGGATATGAATATTGCCAAAGGTAGACCGCACAAATAAGGGATTAAACGACTCTTTGGGGCAGATAATCCGCACATCGCCAATGCCTGTGCCGACCACAACATCATGCACTATCAATTGCGATAAATCTAATGTGGCTTGCCCAATATGCGTTGTGACCAAAATTTGCCATGGGAGGTCTTGCGCGAGGGCGGCTTTCCAATCGGCATACGACCACCACGGGGTTTTTGACCGAAAGAGTTTGAGATGGGCGTAAGTATCGCGCACATCCAACTGAGGACGGCTATTGACAGCAAATTGACCCGCAATTAAGCGTCCCTCACGTCGGAGTGCGAGCAAATCCACATCCACCGCCCCACTACTAATTTCGAGTGTGGCACTCTCGACACTACCGCGTGTGATGCCAAAGTCGCGGGTATCTGCATTAGGGATAAAATCGCCCCGCAACAAAATTTGTGCGCCCGCCACCACCAATAGCAAGGGCAACAACGCCACTGCGTTAAAATTACCCAAGATACCAAAGTTATTTAACAACAAAACCACCCCCACCCCTGCGATGAGGATAGACCAAAGCATGGGGAAGGCGGTGGTTTTGGCGCGTTTCTCTTTTTGTGCCAACGCGATTTATTCCTCGTAGAGATAATCGCGCAGGATAATATGGGCAGACGATTGGCGCAGGCGGTTGAGTGCCTGTGCTTCTAGCTGGCGCACCCGTTCACGGGTAACACCGATGGTTTGCCCAACTTCTTCTAGCGTATAGACACGCCCATCTTCAAGACCATAGCGCAGGCGCAAAATTTGTGCTTCACGCGGTGGCAGACGGTCTAATGCCCCTTGCAATTGTTCGTGAAGCAAGTGGGTAGCCACTTCTTCGGCAGGTGCAGGGCTATTGACATCTTCCACAAAGTCGCCAAAGGTCGAATCACCGTCTTCATCAATCGGTGTTTCGAGGCTCACAGGGCGACGTGCAATTTCGAGCAAGTTTTCCACTTTATCGGGTGTGGTTTCCATGTGAACAGCAAGTTCATCAATGCTTGGCTCACGTCCCAATTCTTGGATGAGGTTCAGTTGAATACGGCGCATACGATTCAGTTGGTCACCCATGTGGACAGGCACGCGAATCGTCCGTCCTTGGTCGGCAACCGCACGGCTCACCGCTTGACGAATCCACCAAGTAGCATAGGTGCTAAATTTATGTCCGCGGCGATATTCAAATTTGTTGGTGGCACGAATTAAGCCGATATTGCCCTCTTGGATTAAATCCAGAAATGGCACACCACGCCCAATATATTTCTTTGCCACACTAATCACCAAACGCGCATTGGCACGAATGAGGTGTTCTTGAGCCATCTCACCATCGAAAACCACGTCTTTTAGGTCATATACATCATCGAGTGGCAAGGTATCGCCATGACGCTTGAGGCGTTCTGTGGCGTTAATCCCGCGCTCCATCCGCTTTGCCAAAGATACTTCTTCGGCGGCGGTCAGTAAGGGGACTCGTCCCGCTTCTTTTAGATACAGCCCCACCACATCGTCGGTATCCAACGCTTGGCGATATCCTGCATCATCCATAATTTCTGATAGGTAGAGTTCGCCTTCTTTGGCGATGAGGTCATCCTCTTCGTCAAAGTGAAAATCAAACGATTCGGCGGCTTCCAGTGCTAACTCTGCATCATCAGATTTTTCAGAAAGGACTTCAATACCTGCATCCATCATCGCATCCATCAACTCGTCTAAAAGAGCAACATCGGTCTCCACTTCTGGAAAGACCGCTAGTATCTCGTCATACAAGAGTATCCCTTGTTGACGACCTTTTTGAATCAGTCCACTCAGGACTTGTTCACGTTCTTTATGAAGCATTCCCATTGTCGCTACAGCCATTTTACACACATATAGCCCTGCCAGAAATTTGCAAGGCAAAGACCTCTTATAAGATAATTGTCCATTAAACACATCATACCGCATTTTTTAATGGCGATAAAACCATTCAAATTGTTGACGATAGCATAGGTACGAAACCCCGCCTACATAGAAGCGGGGGAAAATTGTCGTTTTAGGCTATCGCAAAAAATGTAACGCGATATATTCTGTATAACTTAACTCTAATGTGGATTCTTGTCAAGCGATTGGTCTTATATTTTTACAGGTTTTTGGTTATTTTTCGGTTTTAGACCAATTTTGCCCTATTTATCGAACATCTGTTATGATATGATAGCAGGTCGCAAAAATTGTGATGTGAGATAATCTATGGGTTCCCGATAGATTAAATACATCTCTGGGCGGTCATCTATCACTACATAATAAACTGCCCTACCATCATATTCGGTGGGGTTGCCAACCGCAATCGAATGTGCTGTGCCGTCATCCATCACCAACAAAATCGAAAAATAATGTGTGCCATCGGACAAGAAACCATATTCTGTGAGCCGTTGTGCCTCTGGCATAAATTGATGGGCATAGGGCATCAAGACCAATGTGCGTTCAACTGCCCGCATGACCTCTTGGTCTAGGGCGACACCCTCAATATAGGGTGCTGTCCATAACTGAATGGGGTTGCGGGCAAAAGTAACACTTTGGTCAGAATTTGGGTCATATAAGCGTATGGCTTGAATAGCACTCGCATCTAATCCGTTATACACCACATTCTGGCTAAATACTTGCGTAGATTCCCCAGAGGGTGGCGTAGTTGGTTGAATTGGGTCTGCCTCGCGGGGGTCTTGAATAACCACCAGCACCGCCAATATGATAAATAACACCAATAAACCAAATAGTGACGCTAAACTTTTTTTCATCGTCTGCTCCGCCGAACATAGATAAATCCGCCAAGCGCAATCAATGCCCCTGGCATGATGAACAAGGTGAACAACGCAATCTGATTCAATTGGGTATTGGGGTCTACAAAAATTGTTGGCAACCCGACTGCTGTTTGTTCTGGACTAAAGGTTACGGTATCGCTATAACCTGTGAGCCAGCGCACCGCATTGGTCAGCAAAATACCATTGCCAATCGGTGAGGCAATCTGTCCATCGGTGGCAAAATCACTATCACCAATCAGCACAATCCGCCCACCCTCTTCACCATCTGCCGCCCATGCCACAAGGGTCATCTCGCCCTGAGTATCTACTTCTTCATCATATTGATAGTCATTATTGAGCAACACCTGAGAGATATTGGTCTCGGCATAACTTTGCGGTGAAGTCATAATCACACGCCCGTTGTTGACTGGCGGATTTTCGCTCACCTCAATGGGTCTGGCAATGCGGAATTGGGTGCGCGAATTAATATCGGTAGAGGGGTCTATATCGGTAGAAATAGGCGAATCGAAAATCTGATAACTAATCACATCCAACGGGGTATCACCACTCACGGCAAAATCTACCGCCACCGAGTCGAGTAGGCGAATCCCCCAATTTTGCCATAGATATTCGTTAAAGGGGTCATCTTCAGAGAGTAACCGTTCTTCACCACCCGATACATCACCCAAAATGAGCAATCCTCCACCCCGTTTGAGATAATCGTCTATGAGGGCAATGGCTTCACCCGTGAGTCGTGTGAGCGGGCGCGCCAAAATAATCACATTCACAGTATCGGGAATGGGGATATTATTGGCGAGAATATCGGTCTGTAAATCCACCACTTGGGTGTTATATCCCTCAAATTGCAATAATTGCCCCGATAGTGACATGCCATTGGCAGACACATCATTAGGCGACCGTCCGCCAAAGCCCAAATCGTATAGCACCAAAAAATTACCGGTGTTCAACAGGCGATTAATGGCATTGGTCATATCGCGTTCTTGGCGCTCGCCCATTGGCACAAGCATGACACTGTTATAATCTACTGTGCCATCCTCTAAAACATAAGAGAGGAATACATCGGTATCTTGGGCATTAAATAAGGCCGCGATGCCCGGTTGGGCGATGGGGTCTATGTAGGCGCGGGTGATTTTTCCGCCAGATTCCACCTCATATTGCCGAAAGAATTGGTCGTCCAAATCGCGCAAACCAATATTCACAGGGGAATAAAAAGCGGTAATCCGCAGATTACGGTTAAGCGCGGTCAATACTCGCTTGGTTGTAGACGATAGGGTATAACTCCCGCGCTCGGTCATGTCCAATGTGATGACAGACCGTTCCACATAAATATAAATCAGCACCACAATGCCGATGAACAACACAGTAGAAAACACCGATAGCGTGCTTTGGCGCATCCGCCGCCCCGTGAAAAAATCGATAAAATCACGCGGGGCGATGAGTAACCAACCACCTAGCCCCACAATGCCCACCACAATGCCAATATTGGCAAACAAGTTCATCTCGCCTTCCCAAAGAAAAGCGACCACCCCCAATAACACGCCAAATGCGCCGATAAAGCTAAAAATTTGTCCTATATCGCTTCGTGTAAAAGCGATTTCACGTTCTTGTCTCATGATTAACGCCATCTCCGCATTTCGAGGAGTCTGATGGTGACAAATAGCGACACCACAATCATCCCCGCAAAATAAGCCACATCTTCTGCCCGAAACAGCCCCACCGCAAATGAGGTGGAATAATGTCCCTGCAAACTGAGTTTTCGCAATAAATCGGCTAGTTCAAAACTCGCCACGATATTCCCTGCCACATCGCCAAGCCACATCAACAGCAAAAACGACATGCTCAAAAATGCCGCTGTGACCTGACTATCGGTGATGGCAGAAAATACCACCCCTACCGCCAATGCCGCGCCGCCATACAACCAAATGCCGATATACGCGCTCACGGCAATGCCTAAATCGGGGAAAATCTGAAGGCTCACGAGGACTGCTGGATACACCAGTGTCCCCATTAATAACAGCGAATAAAATGCCCATGCGCTCAGAAATTTGCCGATAACAATCGCCGTATCGCTCACAGGGGCGGTGAGCAATAATTCCACCGTGCCTTCTCGATTTTCCTCTGCGATAAGGCGCATGGTCAGCAAAGGGGCAAAAAATACCATCACAAACGACAAAAATGATGGCACAGAGGCGGGGTCTGCCGCCCGTGTGGTAATGCTCACCGTGAGGTCGTTATTGAAATATAACCCCATCAACACAAAAAACGCCGCCGCTATGAGATAACTCACAGGTGATGTGAAATAGTGCGCCATTTCGCGCCGAAAAATTGTCCACATGGTTATTTGCCTACAATCTCTAAGAAGATGTCCTCTAGGGTCATGGCGACTGGTCGCAATTCACGCAAGCCATACCCCGATGAGAGGACTTTTTCTACCAATTTTCCGCGAATATCATTGTCTTTTTTGGCACGAACAGTAAACCCACCCGCCAGACGTGTCACCTCATCCACCCCTGTGAGCGCGGTGAGCATATTTTCTACCTTTTGCTTGTCGCGCTGGGGGGCATCAATTTCGACATATAAATAATCATTGGGGTAGAGTTGCTTGCGGAGCGCTTGGGGTAGAGTTGCTTGCGGAGTGCCTCTGGTGTGCCATACGCCACCAATTTACCGCGTTGCAAAATCACCACACGGTCACAAATTTGTTCCGCTTCAGATAAAATATGGGTACTAAATAACACCGTGTGCGATTGCGCCAGATTGCGGATTTGCTCGCGGATTTCGATGATTTGTTGCGGGTCAATGCCGATGGTCGGCTCATCCAAAATCAGCACTTGTGGGTCATGGACGAGCGCCTGCGCCAATCCGAGTCGTTGCTTTAGTCCTTTGGATAAATTTCGCACCAGCGACTTGCGCCGTGGGATGAGGTCTACTTTTTCTAATGCGGTCAATACGGCTTGTTTGGTCTTTTTGACCCCACGCAATTTTGCCCAAAACGTGACATACCCCTCTACCGTCATATCGGGATAGAGAGGGACACGTTCTGGCAAATAGCCGACTTTTTGCCGTACGTACTTCATACGATTCTTCGCTCACATCATGCCCCGCCACCACTGCCTTACCCGCGCTAGGGGGCATAAATCCTGTCAGGATTCGCATGGTGGTGGTTTTTCCCGCGCCATTGGGACCCAATAACCCCAAAATTTCGCCCTGCTTGGCGCTAAACGACACGGCATCCAACGCGAGATGTGTGCCATAGTGTTTGCTTAGGTCTGTTACCTCTATCATGAATTTTTGCCTATCGGTGATAAATCTCATGACTGATTATACACACCGATAGGGGATGTGACGGTGAGACGTGAAAATATTTGCACAAAACAAAAGTCAGGTTACACTCTTTTTACATATTGTCGCAGTAGTCCCATACCTATCTGCGCGTAGGGGACGACTAACGAAGTGTATGTCGTCCCTCACCCGCCCCACATCAAAACAACCAATAGTGCAAACCTTCATCAACATCTGCTAAAATAGAGGGATGATGGTGATTTGATAGCACAAAAAGGCGTTTTATGACCACATCCACAACAATCCGCGTTGGTGTCTATGGCGCATCTGGTTATGCGGGACAAGACCTCATCGAAATTTTATCCAAGCACCCGCATGTTGAACTCGTTTTTGGCACATCCAACACCTATGCGGGTGACCCCATTCCCTATACAGCGTTGCACTATATCAAATCTGACGATGCCCCTCTGGGCGCGGTGGATGCGGTATTTTTGGCGCTCCCACATCAGACATCGGCAAAAATGGCACATCTGGCACTCTCACAGGGCAAAAAGGTGATTGACCTCAGCGCCGATTTACGACTAGATACGCCCGAATCGTATGCAAAATGGTATCATGACTCCCATCCACACCCTAATTTGCTCCCAACCCCCTATGGCTTGGTAGAAGTGAATCGTGAAATTTTGCGTGGCATAGACCGCGTGGCTGTCCCCGGATGTTACCCCACCACCACCCTACTCGGATTATATCCACTCCTCACCGCAGGGGCATTAGCCCCCCACACACCGATTATCGTAGATGCCAAATCGGGTGTGTCTGGCGCGGGACGTGAACCCAAAGCGAATACCCACTTTGTAGAGGTATTCGGCAATTTTTCCCCGTATAACGCAGGACGTAGTCATCGGCATGTGGGGGAAATTGAGCAGGAAATCGCCAAATTAGACCCACAAGCAGGCACATTGATATTTGTCCCGCACCTATTGCCTGTGGATAGGGGCTTGATGGCAAGTATTTATGTGACGCTCAATGACGGATTCACCAGCGACCAAGCACAACATCTCTATGAAGAAATTTATCGTGGGGAGGCATTAGTAGATGTGTTGCCACCCAAACAACACGCCACACTCAAGCATGTTGTCCGCACCAATAAATGTGTCATTAGCCTAAACCCTGTGTTGCCCAATATGCTCCATATCACCAGTGTGACCGATAATCTCCGCAAAGGGGCATCGGGTCAGGCGGTACAAAATTTTAACTTGATGTTTGCATTGGATGAGACCACTGCCCTTTTATGACAAAACTTGCCCATCATCCCGTACTGATTAAAATCGGCGGTCATGAATTGACCAATGCAGTATTTTTGAACGACCTTGCCATGACCATCAAAGACTATCCCACGCCTGTGGTGATTGTACATGGTGGTGGGGCAGAAATTACCGATATGCAGGAACGGCTACACATTGAACCGCGCAAAATGGACGGGGTACGCATCACCGACCAAGCCACGCTTGATGTGGTGGTGATGATGTTACGCGGGCTGGTCAATACGCGCTTGGTGCAAATTCTCACCGAAGCGGGTGTAGATGCCATCGGCGTTTCTGGTGTGGATAGGGGCATGATTCGTGCGGTAAAAATGCGCCATGCCTATATTGATATGGGCTTCACGGGCGATGTGGTCAAAGTACGTGGCGATATTATCAAAAAGTGGTTGCATGAGGGTGTTGTACCAGTTATCTCACCCATTTGTATGGGTGGCGACCCTGTGATGATTGCCCCACAAGCCATTTATAATGTCAATGCAGACCATGTGGCGGGTGCGGTAGCAAATGCCATCCACGCCGAAAAAATTATTTTCCTCACCAATGTGGCGGGGGTGTTGGTGGATGATGTGGTGCAGGAGCATCTGACGATTCAACAAGCCGAAAATCTTATTGCCAATGGCACGATTCATGGTGGTATGATACCAAAAGTCAAAACTGCCTTGCATGTGGTAAAATTGGGCGTGCCAAAAGCTGTCATCACCAATTTACAAGGCTTAAAAGCCAATAGTGGCACAACGTTTAGTGGAGCGAAAAAATAGATGATAACCGAAACCGAAATACAAACCCTCACCCGTACCGAACAACTCATGCAAGACGAAAGCGAAGTCGTTTTGCAAACCTATAAGCGTGCGCCGTTTGTCTTGGTGCATGGTCAAGGGGTGCATGTCTTTGATACGGAAGGCAAAAATTATCTGGATTGGGTGGCGGGGATTGCGGTCAATGCGCTCGGCTATGGCGATAGAGATGTGCAAGCGGTCATCAATCAACAACTGTCCACCGGGCTGATTCATACCAGCAACCTGTATCATACCGTCCCGCATGTGGAACTGGCGAAATTGCTCACCGAAAAATCATTCGCAGACCGCGTATTTTTTACCAATAGCGGGACAGAAGCCAATGAAGGCGCAATTAAATTTGCCCGCAAGGTAGCATACGAAAAAGGGTATCACGATAAAACCGAATTGGTCAGCTTTAGCCATGCCTTTCATGGTCGCACGATGGGGTCGTTGTCGCTCACACCCAAAGAAAAATATCAAACAGGCTTTAAGCCACTGCTCCCCAACATTCGCGGGGCAATTTTTAACGACATCGAAAGCGCCCGTGCCGTCATCAACGAAAATACGGCGGGTGTGTTGATAGAACCGATTCAGGGTGAAGGCGGTATCAATATCGCCACAGACGAATTTCTGCGGGAACTCCGCGCCTTGTGCGATGCCAACGATGCCCTGCTCATTTTTGATGAGGTGCAATGTGGTATGGGGCGTACAGGCACACTCTGGGCGCATGAGCATAGCGGGGTCACACCCGACATCATGACACTCGCCAAACCGTTGGCGGGCGGATTGCCCATCGGCGCAATTTTGGTGACCAACCGCGTGGCAGAAGCCATTCATGCAGGCAATCACGGCTCAACATTCGCAGGAAACCCCTTTATCACAGCAGTCGCGCATCATGTGTTAGAGCGCATCGCTCAACCAGACTTTTTGGCGCATGTGGCAGAAGTTGGGGCGTATCTACAAGAAAAATTGGCATCTATTCAACATCCCGATATTATCGAAGTGCGTGGGCGTGGGCTAATGGTGGGCATGGAATTTGCCCGTGAAGTAGACCCCATTATCAACGCAGGCTATGAACACGGCTTATTGCTCATCAATGCAGGGACGCATGTTATTCGGTTTGTGCCACCCCTCATCATCCAAAAGAGTCATGTGGATATTCTATGCGACAAATTGACCCATATTCTGGAGGCTTTATGAGTCTGTCAGACCAAATTTTACCCGTAAAGGGTTTTCGGGTGGCGGGTGTTTCGTGCGGATTAAAACCCAATGACCTCCCCGATTTTGCCCTCATCGTGAGCGATGTCCCCTGCGTGACGGCGGGGGTATTCACCACCAATATGGTCAAAGCCGCGCCTGTATTATGGGGAATCGCACGAATAGCGAATGAAAGCGATTTTATTCGCGCTGTTGCCATCAATACAGGCTGTGCCAATGCCGCCACAGGTGAACAAGGGTTGCAAAATGCCCTTGCGACTGCGAAGGCAGTCGGTGATAAACTCGGTGTTGATGAGCATCAGGTGATGGTCATGTCTACAGGGGTTATCGGGACACAATTGCCAATGGATAAAATCTATAAAGGCATTGAACTCGCCCATAACGCATTGGGGGATGATTGGGAAACCACCGCCAAAGCCATTATGACCACCGATACAGTGCATAAAATGGCATCCGTCACCGTCACAACCGATAAAGGCAGTTATACCATCACAGGCATCGCCAAAGGCGCGGGCATGATTGCCCCCAAT
>Ga0163154_10003378_pt1 | contig 22210 bp, 15 predicted proteins | sample OliLakLV19MP9P1_FD_148649 | JGI IMG/M metagenome (GOLD analysis project Ga0163154, IMG submission 148649) | Freshwater microbial mat bacterial communities from Lake Vanda, McMurdo Dry Valleys, Antarctica - Oligotrophic Lake LV.19.MP9.P1 | ecosystem: Environmental > Aquatic > Freshwater > Lake >... | reverse complement strand
CTGAAACTGCATCAACGATTTTTTGAACTTTTCCTGACAGTTGTGTGTTTTCGTCAGCCATATGTTCCTTTCTTTTAATTATTTCTTTTTGCTATTAATACTGTTATTTATCAATTTAATTTTTTGGCTGGTCTTTAGGCAGCTGGGGCGGTGTCGGCCGCTGGGGTTTCGGCTTTCTTATCAGCAATAGCTTGTAAAGCGTAGACCAAGTTGCGTTGGGTAGCTTTTAAGACATTGACCATACCTTGACCAGGGGATTGTAAGCGAGCTAGTAACATCGAAATCAACTCAGTCTTACCTGGCATTTGACTCAAGGCTTTAACTTGATCGGCTGAGAGGACTTTGCCTTCCACCCATCCTTGCTTAATGGTTAATTTCTCTGAGGTTTTTTGAAAAGCGAATAATTCTTTAATGGCTGACACTTCATCTCCAAAAGAGAAGACGACGCCGTTCATACCATTCAAAGAATCGGTGTATTGATCTTTGCCTAAAGCAATGTCAATCAATGTGTTCTTAGTGACGAAAAACTCACCATTCACAGCCTTTAATTGACGTCTTAATGCAACTTGATCATTCACTCCAGTGCCAGAGTAATCGACGATGGCCATGGATTTGGCACGACTGACTTTTTCGAGCAAAATTTTGACTTGTGCTTGGTTATGTTGATTGGGCATACTGCCTTTCTCGTTTGTATTTTGGTCCAAATGAATATAACCAGAGGCAGCGCCCATGATGTGTGGTGAACAAATGTAAGTGTGAAGAGGGGAAAGAGTTGCGGTTCCGTCCTTGCGGATAAAACCTTTGATGCAAATGCTGTTCTCCTCGGCGCGACTTACAAATGCACGCTGTCTTTGGATAAGAGAGATTCTAGCATAAATTTATCAAGGGGGAAGGGGTTAATTAACCTGTAATGGATTTTTGAGTATGTCTGTCTGCAAATTCGTGCTGACATAAGAGAAGCAAATTATAGAAAGTAGAGTTATGGTCGTGCGTTCTGAAAGCCAAGTGAAGTAACTCATGCATGGTAGTTGCCACTGCATCCTCTGGTTTTTTGAGTGTTGCAGCCGAGTATGTCAAACTTCGCTGTCCACTAACAAATCCGTGAACATCAACTAGGGAGGGTAGAACATTAATATTTAGAGGAAGTAATCCTGCGGCAACTGCCGTAAGGAACTTAAGAGCATACTCAATATCATTTCCTTCAAAATTTAGCTTGGGAAGAGACACAGGGGTTCTTTCGCTAGAACTCATTAAGGATTTTAAAATTTCCTGGCCGGTTTCTGAATTCATTAACTTCTGAAATGTATTGAGCATATCAGCAGCCACAGTTTCTGTTAACACTTTAACGTTCTTTATTTGTGCAGCTCCTAGCTCAATAGGATTATCAAAAAGCTTTTCAAAAATTGTTGATGTTGTTCTGACATGACCCTTTAATTTATTATGTAATGTAGGGTAATCTTTATACAAATTAACCACGCTATCTTCGGGGTAATAGTTTTCTTCAAACGTAATAATTCCTTCTAACAGGGCTTGTTCTCTGAGAGTTAAAGGTCGACTCTTTCCTTCCTGTTCATCATAAATACTGCCAAATCCTAAAGTATTTTTGGCTTCATCTTTTGAACTTAAGGGTGTATCAGGGCCAAAAACCGTGAAATACGCTAAACGGAGGACTTCAATATTTTCAACATTACTGAGTAAAGAAAATTCTATGTATTTATTTTTCTCTTCATTAGAAGATGGGGAATTAAGTAAATTGCGAAGTTCAAGCATAATTTTTAGGCATAATCCATAAGGGGCATGGCGGTAGGCTTCGAGCAATGCTGTTCTAACTACAGAAGGATCAATAACATTTCTTTCTTGAGTGCTGATGATCTCATCATCTATATCATAGCCAAAAAGTAAGTTAATCTTTGCACGTTCTATAGCCCCAGGAACAATCAAACCTCGCTCAAATACTTTACCAGGTTCATTCGGCAAGATACTCACTCTTCCCAGTACAATCTCTTCCTCTTCTTTCGGGGCCACTACTCTTAATTCCCTAACGTACCGACTCAGCCCTTGATAACCACTTTCGTCAGCTGGTTGACGCGGGTCAAGCACATCAAGCCATTTATTCCAAAGATTTACAGAATTTGGACTGGTGTTTTCTAGTGAAATTTCCGTAGCTGACCCATCTCGTGATGCATCATTCCAAGTCATATCAAAAGCAACAAGTGAGTGTTTTGTGACGACACCGTTTGCAGTAAAATTTTTTATATCTGTCGTAACCCTACCTTTCCATTTACGTGAGCTAAACGTTAAACCGACGCTATGTCTAGCACATGCCACAGAAAGCATTTTTAGCCCTTCTCCAAACCTACCTTTTTTACCACCCGATCTCTTGGTGGACTGACCCCATTTTCGAAGACCTTGAGTGGTATATCCTTCACCATCATCTTGAATAACTATGCCAATTATTGTAGCGTCTTTCAAGTCTGTTTGACGCAATCTATTTTCATCCACTAAGCCATCGAGTTTAGCAACGTGGAATGTGATAGAAGCATGGCCGCCGTCTGAATGATTTTGCCAAATATCTCCAAATATTCGTATTGGATCATCCCAGACTTTACCACTTCCATACTCAGTTGAAGCATTGGTACTAATTAAAGGTTCCCCTTCCTTGTCTTCTATTTCTTCACTGGTTCCTGGAATGTAGAGGTGTAAATCAAGTTTCTCAATAAAGTAATCTACTCTTTCAGCAACAACGGCATCACTCTCGGAGCCTATTGGGAACACTAACATACCATTCTCAACGTGGACATCTGTTGAAAAATAACAAGCTGAGTTCTCTGCGAAAGGATTAAAAAATTTTCCCGAACCTATGTCATTAGAGTATTTAAAATACTCCTTTCTTCGAGCGTAGCGAGAAATGGGTACTTCTTTGCCCTGAACCCTTATAACGACTACTTCAGTGTTACTAAAGTCAAGGGGAATAGCAATTCTAGCTTTTTTGCCAATACCCAATTGATATGCCTGATAATTGTCAATGTTCCCTACGTGTTTTAGTTGTTGAGGTGAGAGTTCAAGAAATCTCCCAGGTTCAGGTTTAGTACTTGTTTTTAACTCCCACAAATCGCCACTATCAAAAATTGTTAATCCAGTAAATTTTCGAACTTCTAAGCTTGTCATTACCCAGTCAAAGACATCGGGATAAGCAACAACTAGGATATGAACTTCCTTAATAAAAATCTCAGCTTCTGCGCGAGTGAGGCTAGTCGTAAAAAGATTCTGTAGCTTGTCTCTAACCTTTACAATTTGTATATCTCGGAGCATCGTATCTCTATTTGATAATTGAGGTATTCCACTTCCTTCGGAAATTGTGATTAGACCAGCTTTTCCATACGCTTGAGTTGCTTGGTGACTAGAGTGTGCTAGTAATCTGTTTGCTAGTTCTTGCCCCACTCTGTAATTATCATAGCCTGATAATTCTTCTCTCTGAGATAGATACTTTGCAGCTAATAGCAATAGGTCGCTATCTAATTCAAAGCGGAGCCGAGCTAGTTGAAAGGCTGTAAGTTGTTCGGGAATTGATTCATCCCCGGTAAAAAACTGAGGATAAAACTCAAGAATACGTCCTAAATCAATTCTGTCACCCCCATCTTTAGGATACTCAAACCGATTCCTAACAGTGAGTAACTTTGGGCTATTATTACTATATAAATAGCTAATAGTAATAGGTTGATTCCCTAAAAGTGTTGCTAATTCAGCTTGGCCATTCTTGATTAAAAACTCACACATGCTTTCTCGTGACTCTACGACTAAGTTTTCCATTTGATTTCTCAAAGGATCTGATGGACTCAAAGACTCACCATCTTTTATATTATTAATTTCTTTCCAAATTTTTTGAAAATAAACCACCTTTTCATCGCCCATCACTTCCTGAACTAAATTTTCTAATCCATTTGAATAAGGGTAGGAAATAATATATTTATAACCAGCAGCTTCCAATTTCTGTTTGACTTCAGGATTTTTAGTCATTTGTTGAGAACTAATTAAAACAATAGGAGTTTGAGTTCCTTCTGGGTATTCCAAAATCTTCCTAATAACCCTTTCGTGAACCAATTTGGCCTCTTGAGACAAACCCCGAACCATATCTCTAGGCATGAAATCTAATTCAAAGCCCCAAATATGTTCATTAGATTTTCCTAGTAAGTAGGTATAAAGTTCCGTAACTGCTACGTCATCAGTAACCCCTTGCCACACTTTAATTACCTCATTTTTAAGTAGAATATCATCTAGATATCTTCTATCCCTTCCAGTGAGAACATCAGTTGTGTCTAAGTTATAACTAAAACAAAAAGTAGTAACCTCATGATTTGGTACCTGAAGGCCATGCACAAAAATTTTTTGTCTCATATCTTTTGAGAGTGAGATGGTGATGTTTGTGTTGAGTCCTCCATAGAAATATGTGTTCGCCAAAGGATTATAGTCTAAAACATAAGTCCCTAAGTTATCTTGTCCTTGACGCAAATCAAGCACTGTTTTTAGCAATTCTTGAAGTTCTTGATCTGCTTTATTAAAGCGGATTGTTGTTGTACTGCCACTAGCATGTTCTCCGGTGGTGTCAAAAATTTTTCGTTGTTTACCCCTGAACTTGATGGTGCTAGTCTTATCTGAATAGTACGATTCCCCATGCCACTCAGACATTTCACCAGTTTCGGATATTAATGCTCGAGATCCTAGTTCAACTTGGCAACCTTCTCTAAGTAGGGCTATTATACTCATTTTGGCACCTTGCCCAAATCTACCCCTCATGAAATCTATGCCTTGTTTGGTGGGTGCAAACATAGTACCTAATTCTTTGTCATATCCAAGTCCAGAATCGGTAATGCGTACGCCAATAATTCTAGCTCCTGAAGCTTGGTTTGTAATTTCTTGACGATCAATCCATATTTCCTGATCATTGATTAGAATTAAAAGTTCAATTCTGGGTTTTTCAGGAGGAGGTAAACCATCTAGTTTCTCGGCTAATTGAGCTGGATTATCACGAAAATCAGTAGGCAACACATTTCGAGACGCGTAATGTGTGTTTGTTGCTGTAAAGGGCCAGCGTTTTTTGAAGTACCAAAGAGGATTCAATTCATAATAAGCCATTGCCTCACTAGGTTTGACTCTTCTAGCAAGCAGTTGGGCATACCTAAAATCTTCAGCGTCTAGATGATTCTGTAAAATATCAATTAATGACTGTACTTTACGCCAGGTTGTTTTGCCAAAATCAGCTGTTGCCTGAAGATCAAGATCAAAATCTTTCCATTCTGACTCAATTAGAATACCATCTATCAATCTTGCCAGGCTAAGTAAATCAGTGTCATTGCTGCCATCTGAGATACCACTTTTTATTTTACCAATCAAGATAGGTTTAAAGTAGCTTAGATCTACTTGGTATTTTTCAGCAAAGTGTTTAATCTTGTAAAAATTAACAATTTGAGCATCATCTTGAGTTAATTCAGCTTCAATAATTTTTCTGCCAAATTGCTTTCTAACCTTAATATCAATTTGATTAGATTCAAACCATTGATCAATTCTTTTTTGATAATCAGAATATTCAGGTTTTGGACAATCAATGATCAACTGATCAAAATTCAAATCACTAATTTTTGGATAAATCAATGTCCCGAGGCTAATTGACCAGAATAAACTTGTTCGAATAGTTGGGTTAGTAGTTAAGGTAGTTATTTGTTGTAACTGGAGCTCACCGCTTAAACTAGAAAAGAGTTCTTTACTATTTGCCTGAGCTATCATAGTCAAGATTCTCTGTTCAGAATCTGTATCAACCACATCTAAAAAACGTCTGATATTAATAATAACTGCTAGGCTTTCTGTGTAGTATGAACCACTTCTAATTTGTCTTTGAAAAATAGTTTCTATAGCTTTAGCTTGATCTATTGGTTCCAATAATTTGATCAAGGGGAGCAAGCTTGTGGGGTAGTCTAAAGGATTAACTCTATGCAAATAAGCACATAAATTCATTACAAGTTTTTTTTGCTTTTCAATGGGCAAGATGGTTACCTGCGGTGATAAATCAATGTCTTTCGTTTTTACATACGAGAAAAACCATTCCATTTGGGAGTTATTGTCTAAATTAGCAAAGTGTTCTTGAATCAATAAGCGGGCTATTTCTGCAGCAATTTTTTGGCTTTTGACCTGTGTATCTGGTAGTTCAGTGCGGAAGTTATCCAGTTTTTGCCATATCGCTGTTAAACCATATATATCGGCTTTATATGAAACTTTGATGAGTTTAGCAATCTGTGATTTGAGAGTTTTAATTTGCTCATCATCTAAGGTAGGGGGAAGATGGAGTAGGGTTTCTTCAATCTGAGCCTGATATAGTTGTGCTATTTCTGCAAGTTTATATTTATCTTCTTTACTATCTAAGGAATCTATATATGCAATTTGAAGTATCTCAGACTTTTGGATGGCTGCTTGCAGTGCAATGCTAAAACGATATGGAAGAATTCGGGAAGTATTTTTTAGGAGAATTTCTGCTGCGAGGTATCGTTTTTTAGTAAGATTTTTTATCTCATCAACTGTTAAAAACCCTGCTTTTGCCTGGTTGCTAACAATACTTTCTATTTCATTATCTGCAGCAGCAGCAGCCTGAATGTTACGTAAGCTATCCCTCTCAGCTCCAAACGATTCATTTCTAAGGCTAGGTTTAATATCCAGTGAATGAGTAGAGGTAAATTCCCCAAATTTAGACATAGTATATTGTTATTTACGAAAAGATTTTTTTATATGACTAAAAAGATTAAGAATTCTTTTAAATTTAACAGAGACGTCAACTTTGAATGCTTCAGTCCGAATTTTCTTTAAAGTGGCAGTGTACTCAAATAAATAAGTGTCTATGATTTTAGAATTAAATTGAGAGTAATTTACCACCTGCCTATTATGCACAAATAAAAATTTAAAAGAAATAGCCTGGAGAAATTTTTGAGGATTTAGTCAGTTCCACTCATCATCTTTGTTTGTTCATAATTCACCACCCAGCCAGTGTGTAGCACGCCCTTAAGCAGGGTGGAGTGGAACATCTCTCCCTTAGCATTGTAAAGTTCGGGATAGCCACCAAATTTTTCAATATTTTGGCCGTAAGTTTGGAGATGTTTTCGTGCTATCTGAGCATAGTCATTATCAGGCGCTTCCAGCAGCAACAACGCTTTAAGATACTCCATTCCCCAATGACTCCAAATCCCATCTCCCATGTAGGAAGGCGCAAAATACTTAACGGTGAAGTGCATATTATTGCTGGTATTGCTGCGGCTGTAACGGAGCGGGAAAGGTTGATCTAGACTTTGTGCTTGGATGTACGCAATGATGCGGTTTAGTTTTGAGCGATCGGTTTCTGTCTGCAAATCAAAGAAGCCCGTAGAAGTGACGATTAATGAATCAGCCGAAAAAAAAGTTTCATTGGTGGCTAAATCATTTTTAAAAATTCCTAAGTTTTCATCCCAGTACGTTTCCAGTATCTTGGCTTTCCAAGTCTCGCGATTCAAAGTTGCCGCATGGGGAATTTGTAGCTCATCGGCTAGCTGTACGGTCGCCCAAGCAATTACATTATCATAAAAAGCTGATTCACGCTTAATACCGTCACGAGCGCTGGAAAGATGGATGTCGCGCCTAATTAATCCCGAAGCTGGATCAAGACTAGTATCTAGATAGTGGTTGATGGCCGCGCTCAAAACTACTTGGTTTTCAGTTAGTAACTTCGTAGTCGCCGTTTGCGTTTGTAACGTTTTTGGCGAGGCACTAGTAGTCGCTGCCGGAAAGCGGTCGGCCACAAACGTGGGTTTAATGAGTGCTGTTAAGGAATACATCACCCCAAACAACGAATCGGAGGGCGGGCGGTAGATATTTAAACCTGCAAACGTATCTCCCGCTGGGGCAATGGTAGTTACCGCGCGACCTTGATTGGCCTTTAAAAAAGCTAGATCATAGGCAATTGTCTGGAGGCCAATTCGTTGGCGATTTTGCCAATCTTCATCTGAAGTTGGCAAGCGAGGATCAAGTAAAGCATTAAAGAAAACACCCATATTACGCATGTAGAGATCTGAATAATGACTACCAGTAATAACGTAAGGCTTGCTGGGATCAAACCGTTGCTCATGAATTTGGCTAATGATTTCACTTTCACTCCCAATTAAAGGCTTTTCAGTGAAAATCAAACTATAGAAGGGAATCCTCAAGCCAGTTCTGACCAAAGCCAAAGCCCGACTAAGTTTACTCTGAGCTAATTGAGGTTGGTAAATTGAGTTTAATGTTATTTGACCTGAGGTTTCTAGTTGGGTAGTAAAAGGGGAGCGAATCGCAGTATCTGTAAAGTAAGGATCGGTTTTTGTGACCTGACCAAAGACCAAAGCGCTCACCAAGAGCAAGGTAATCAAGAAGAGTAAAATGGTTTTGGGAACGAGACGGGAATGGCTCAGCATATCTGACAGTGAACTTGCTTTAGTGTCATCACATGGTATCATATTGGTTTGTACGATGTTAATTATTTGTTGCACTACTACCACTACTCAAATCCCTGCTGGGGCGTAGTTAAGATGTGTCCATAACTAATAACCCCGCTCTGGCGGGGATTTTTGTTTTTAACAGCACTTTTAGTAAAAAATAGATACAATAAAGAGTAAGAAATAAGGAATATATGTCACAAGACCAACATAACCAAGAGTATTTAGATCACCTACGTCACTCAGCTGCGCATTTACTTGCTGCGGCCGTCATGGACCTCTGGCCAGATACCAAACGCACCATTGGCCCGGCTATTGAAAATGGTTTTTACTTTGATTTTGAGTTTTCTCAGCCCATTTCTGAAGCTAATTTTCCAGCCATTGAAGCCATAATGCATCAATTAGTTAAAAAATGGCAAAATTTTGAGCGTCATGATTTATCTGCCACTGAAGCCAAAAATGAGTATCCCGGCAATCAATTTAAACATGAATTAATTGAAGAATTTTCTGAAGGCGGTAAAACTAAGATTAGTTTTTATAAATCAGGCGACTACCAAGATTTGTGTAAAGGTGGACATATTGAAAATCCTTCAAAAGAACTAAAACACTTCAAGCTTCTATCAGTGGCTGGCGCTTACTGGCGCGGTAGTGAGAAGAATCCGATGCTGACTCGGATTTATGCCACGGCCTTTCCTTCAGCCGAAGAACTCCAAGCCTATTTGGATCAACAGGCTGAAGTCAAAAAACGCGATCACCGTAAAATCGGTAAAGAATTAGAATTGTTTTTTATTGACGAAAAAGTTGGTAAGGGTTTAGTGATGTGGTTGCCCAAAGGTACCATTATTCGTGACCAAATTGAAAATTTAGTTAAAGCCAAAGAAGCCGCTGCTGGTTACCAACGCGTGGTCACGCCTCATATTGCCAAAGAGGAACTTTACGTGACGTCAGGTCACTTGCCATATTATCAAGACAGCATGTACCCGTCCATGAAAATGGATGATGGAACGTATTACTTGAAGGCCATGAACTGTCCACATCACCATCGCATGTTCCAGTATCGACCTCGCAGTTACCGGGAATTACCACTCCGGTTTGCAGAGTATGGTACGTGTTATCGCAATGAATTATCAGGTACGTTGGCTGGTTTGCTGCGCGTCCGGGCTTTGGCTATGAATGATGCTCATATTTATTGTCGCAAAGACCAAGTCAAAGATGAGTTCAAAGCCGTGCTGGAATTAACCATGGAATACTTTAAGATTTTTGGTCTCAAAGACTATTGGTTCCGGTTATCAAAATGGGATCCAGCCCACACTGAAAAATACATTGACCAACCAGAGAACTGGAAATATAGCGAACAAGTTTTGCGTGAAGTTTTAGAAGAAATGAAAGTGCCGTTTGTGGAAGCTGATGACGAAGCTGCTTTCTATGGCCCCAAAGTAGATGTGCAGTTCAAGTCGGTTATTGGTCGGGAAGAGACGATGTCTACCATCCAGCTCGACTTTGCCACCAAAGAGCGGTTTGGTCTCAACTATATTGACAGTGAAGGCAAAGAAAATGCCGAAGTTTTTGTCATTCATCGTGCGCCTTTATCAACCCAAGAACGTTTCATGGCTTTTTTAATTGAGCACTACGCCGGAGCTTTCCCAGTCTGGCTATCACCAGTTCAAGTGTTGATCCTGCCCATTGCTGATCGTCATGCTCAGTACGCTGGAAAAGTGGCTGAAGAACTAGGTGCTGAGGGTGTCCGCGTAGAAATCGATGATCGCTCTGAACGCTTGCCAGCCAAAATCCGTGATGCGCAACTGCAAAAAGTACCATATATGTTAGTGGTAGGGGATAAAGAAATTGAGAATCATACTGTAGCGGTGAGGAACCGCGACGAAAAAGAGCAGGCAGTTTTATCTGTTAATCAATTCAGAGAAAGAGTACTGAAACAGATTCAAACTAGACAAGGTTAGAACCTAACTTGAAGTCTCATTTGGTGTAGTGCGGATCGCGGCTAAGACAATCTTAACCACAGTGGCAGAGTCATGCTCTTTGGTAATTAATACTTCTACTTCGCCTTCGTAGCTGGTGATTACTGGTGGTGGGGGAACTGCGTTAAGTGAAGATTCGGCAGTAATTTTTTTTGCGGTGGTTTGGCATTCAGTTCTACTTCCCAACTTAGAACCCCGACCGTAAGGTCGGGAAGTTTAGATCAATGTTTGAATAGCAAGCCAAAAAGCGCCTCTCGTAAGGCGCTTTTAAATTCAATTTATTTTAAATTAAAGTCATTCGACAATCACTTTGACACTGGGACTCATCGTGGCGGACAAGCATAGCCTGACAGCTTTGCCTTTGAGTGCGATCACCAAGGTGTTCAAGTTATCCACCAAATCTTTGGTTTCCATTGAAGTTTTACCAATCACAACGTGCATTAAAGGTGATTTCTTTTCAGTCTTTAAGGTTGTCTTACCACCCTCTAAATCTTTTTTCTTTAACTCAGGGTTAGGGGTGATGGTGCCGTTCTTAGGGTTGGGCATTAAGCCTTTGGGACCTAAGACTTTGGCGTGACGAGCTAATTTAGGCATGAATGATGGTTCAGTGATTAAGACGTCAAATTCAATCGTTCCAGCCGCAATTTGGGTTAATAACTCATCACTCACGATAGCCACACGAAGACTTTTGCCAGTGGTATGAGGAAAAGTCACATCAGCCGTCTGTCCAGCTTCTTTGAGCAAGACATCAGCGGTTACCGTGCCAGCAAATTTGGTGTAAGAAAGTTTCTTGACCATCTCGACTGCCGCAAAGGTGTCATAGAGTTTGGTTTTGTCCACTTGTGAGCGCACTGCGGTGTATTTATCACTCCGTTGTCGGGCTTGTTTGGGTTTGGCGGTCTTGAATTCAGTCTCAACTCCACCCTCCACAATTTTGCCAGCCATACCATCTTCGGTATCGCTACTATGGTCCACCAAGATCTTCACTTCATCAGTGTTCTCGGACATGTTAACGTTTTTTTTGCTTCCCATAAATCTCCTTTAATCTTGATGCAATTAAGCGATCTCGACGCCCATACTACGCGCCGTACCTTTGACACTATTAATAGCTGACTCAATACTGGTGGCATTTAAGTCAGGCAATTTTTCTTCAGCAATTTTGCGAACTTGATCTTCAGTTAGAGTACCAGCTTTTTCACTGCCAGGTTTACTACTGCCTTTTTGAATCTTCAAAGCTTGCATGATCATGGCCGACACTGGAGGTAACTTGAGGACGAAGGTGAATGAACGGTCTTCGTAGATGGTGATTTCAGCTGGAATGGTTTGACCACGTTTATCTTGAGTCTGATCGTTGTACTTCTTTAAGAAGTCCATCATGTTAATACCAGCTTGTCCCAAAATTGGACCAACAGGAGGGGCAGGCGTTGCAGCGCCAGCGGCTAAGTTGAGTTTTAAAACGTTAATGACTTTTTTTGCCATAAGAATCCTTATTAGATTACTTGGGTTGTATGTTTTTTGAGCGAAAGTGAAAAAGGGGAAAAACTGTAGCTGTCTCTAGCTGAGTAGGCTAGAGCAGCAAACAAGAAGCGTTTTTCGCCACCTTTTCAGGTTAGCTCCCTCAATTCTATTTTTTCACTTAGCTATCGGGCCAAGCGTCGCCGAGGTGTGCGAGAAAACTATTATAACATGTAAAAAGCTACACTCGAGTTTTAAGTTTATTTTTGAAGTAAATAACACTTAATCCTCAAGTGCCGTCAAACAGCACTGCTCCAACCACTCTACAATCTGTTTGGCTTTCCAACCATCATTACCCACAGCGAGACACATGATGACGATTTCTGATTGGGGAGCGGTGATGTTAAAGCCGTTATGATTTAAAAAGCGAACCATGATGGCATAGGCAGTACGTTTATTGCCGTCAAGAAAAGCCAATCCAATATAGGAGTGCGTCCTGATAAGGGTAAATACTCTCACAAAGGGAGCGGCACCCTTGTCTGTAAGATTTGCTTTCTCCCATTCTAGCCAGGAGCAGATTGCCCTACCCAAAATAAGCTGCTAATATATACTTTATATGTCTTCCAAAAAAGCTGCTCAAAAACAAAAAACTATTTTTTCAGGATTGTTGCTAACAGCCATTGCCATAGCCTTTGTCATTGTGGGTCCACAGCTTTTGCAGAGTAGTCAAAACTTGGTCTCTAACGCCAGTGAGGGTCGGTCCACAGTCATTAATATGCCTGGGTATAGAAAGAGCGCTACGCCCACACCAGCCTCACCATCGCCTAGTATTGCGCCACCTACGACCACACCAGCACCGGCACGACTTCTCTCACCAAGCATCGTCAGACCATGCCCAGAAGATATCAATCAGAACCGAGTCGTTGATAGACCAGACCTTGTTATCTTAAGAGCAAACTTTAGTAAACAAGGCAGTGAAATTTTAAACCGAAGAGCTGACATAAACAGAGACGATATAGTAAACATTCTCGACTTTTCATTATTAGCCACAAAATTTGGCAGTACCTGTCGATAAGTACCTGGTTTTGGTAGCGCTTTCCGCGCATGTAAGCGTTTTTTCACTCATCAGACATTCAAAAAACCCCTCGGCAAAGAGGGGTTATAATTTCATTTTAAATAAAAGTCTTAGACTTTGACGACTTGCAAGAAATCCAGTTCGACTGGGTTTTCGCGGTTAAAGAAGTTAACCAAGACCGTGACTTTGCCTTTTTCTTCGTCAATGTTACTAACAGTACCCAAGAAATCGTTGAAAGGACCATCGGCGATGCGGACGGCTTCACCTTCAGTGAACTCAGCTTTGTATTGAGGTGCAGCTTGAGTCATGTACTTCTTGATAGCGTCAACTTCATGGCGAGGCAGTGGAGTAGGCTTGTTGCCCATACCCACAAAGCCAGTGACGCCTTGGGTGGTGCGAACTGCCAACCAAGAATCGTCAGTTAATTCCATTTGGACTAACATGTAGCCCGGAAAAATCTTCTCGTTAACGGTTTTGCGTTGGCCGCGTTTAATTTGAATTTTTTCTTGAGTTGGAATCAAAACTGACAAAATTTTGTCTGTTAAGTTCAAGGTTTGCGCGCGTTGTTTTAAGGTTTCTGCGACTTTGTTTTCATGGCCTGAGTAGGTATGCACCACGTACCAGCGAGCTTTTTTGTTTTCAACATCAGAAATAACCACCATATTAGGGGTGGAGACTTTGACTTCTTGAATTTCCGGCACCTGTGGTGCGATTTGGTCTTCAGCTACTAGTTCTGATTGTATTTGATCGATTTGGTCAGCCATATTTCCTTTAATCTGTTGCTCTGTACGCTTTTGTTAATTTAACTGGCTAAAATCGCGGCCATTACTCTGGAAAAGAGTAAATCTGCGCTGCCAATATAAATACCCATTAAGATACTTACGACTATGACGAGAATGGTCATGTTACGGGTTTGTTCCAAAGTTGGCCAGGTGACCTTCTTCAGTTCAGTCGTGACTTCTTGGACAAAAGTAACAGGACTAATCATAGGCAGTTATTGTACCAGAGTTTAGCTAATTTTTGGAGGCGTTCCTGGCGGCCTACTTTTGAGACTCAATTGGGAGCCAAAGCAAAGCTTATTTTTGATCCTCGCGGGGCTGGTTAGTAACTGGAGTGGTGATACCTCGTTGTTTGATTCGTTCTAATATACTTGAAGCTTTAGGTGTCGGAACTGGAACTGGAACTGGCTGGGCAGGTCTAACTGCTTGAGCTTGAGGAAAAACTTGATCTAGTGGCAAGGCCGGTACTACAGCTTGAGGATTTAAAGATTGGGTTAAAGGGCGAGGCGCGTTGCTTGCCGGTAGATTAGAGGCTGGGCGACTGGCGCTGGCTAAGGTGGTTCTAGGAGGTAATTGAGGTGGGTTCACCGGAGTACTCACGATTGATCTAGCTTGTGTAACTGCTGGTGGGGTAGAAACTGGTTGAGTTGAAGTGACTGGCTGAGCGGGTGGGAAGCCAGCTTTCGGAACAGCAACTGGGATAACTGGAGCCACGGATGGCATAGTGACTAAAGGCTTAGGCACCGGAGCGCCAGCAAGTACTGGGCTGACAGCGGGAATGGGATTACCTTGTTTCAGTTGGTCAATCTTCTTTTGCAAATCTGTTTCATAACTTTGGCTCTTCTGAGCTTTGGTAGCTGTGGTGCTTGAAGGATCTCGGCGCAGCAAACGAGATACGAGGAGCAAGAGGGCAATAGCTAAGATCAAACCACCGGCACCTAAGAGAAAGTAAGTGAACAAACTGCTGGCATTCTGAGTTAAGCGAGCCAGGGATGAACCAATTCGAGAGATGAAGCCCTGAATATTGGTGGCAGCTTCAGGTAAAGGTGAAGGAGCAATATAAGGAACTAAGGTAGGGGTAGGTCGGGCACTAACGGTCGCGCTCGCAGTACTGATAGGACTTGGCCGTAAAGAAGGTCGAGCTGAGCTAGTGACTTTTGGAGAAGGCGAAACGGAAATCTCTTCACCTTTTTGACCCTGAGTACCGCCAGTGCTAGGGTAGTAGCTTTGAGAAACAGTTGGCTGTTTGACACTGGAACAGCTTGTGCTACTTGGGTTAGTGGCTAAGCGACAAAAACCTTGATGACAGGCGTGATTAACAGAGCAGCCACGATTATCTGTACAAGGTTGATTACAGTTTTTGCGCATCTCTTCTTGTTGGCTAGCTGAGCTTAAAGCACAAATGGCACTCTGAGCATTATCTGCTCGACGGCAACGATTACTGGAACAGACAAAATCATTGGCACATTGATTGTTATCGGTGCATTCGGCGTTACAGACGCGATCTTTGCTGCCCGAATTAGCACAAGTGCTACTACTCACGTTGGTGACCAAGCGACAACGACCTTCACTACAGCGATGATTAGCCTGGCAATCACCATTATTACCGCAAGTTTCATTACAAGCGCGACCAGTACTAGTTGGACTTTGAATAGTGTATTCCAGATTACCAATGGTTTTTAAGCGATCTCCGTTGTCAGTCGCAGCTTTGGATTTATCAGTGTCAAAAGCCAACTTAAAGGTACCACTCTGATTTGGTGTAAACACTAAGCTAATAACAGTTAAAGGCGAGGAATTAGTAAAATAGGGAGCATTATTGGCAGGTTTGGCTTTGAAAGACACTAAAAAGCCGTCACTAGTTTCTTCAACTTCTTGCTTGATAACTTCAAGTGAGTAGGTAGAATAGGTTTGCAAGATCACTTGGTCAGTGGCGCCACTTATCACATTGAAGACTAATTCTAATTCTTTAATATCTTTACCTTGGGTATTGAGCTGGATGTCTACTTTGGCTTCTTGATTAACCGTTAATTTGGTTGAAGTGTTGGGCGTTGTCGTAACCGAAACTTCTCCATCACTGATGGAAGCTTGGCTGCGAGGGTCTTGAGATTCCTGGTTCAAGGGAGCTTGGAGCAGCACTAAACCGACACTGCCGGCAATCACTAAGAGCAAGGTAATAATCGTGGCGCCGATGGGTAGAGAAGAAGCTGGATAAGCGGGGGCGGAGATCGGTGTATGGGGAGTTTGTGGCATTGGCAGCAAACACGCAAATAACAAATTTGCGAGTACCTTCATATTACTCATAAAAGGCGAGGGTGCGCAAGAGATCAACTTGAAATAGAGAATGAGTAAAAACTTAATTTAATAGGCCGTGCGCTTGTAAGTAGCTTCTCACTTTATACAAAAGGAACAGGCTAGGATGATTAATCGCCATTATCTCCTGCTTAAAATAGTGCTTAAACTCAACAGTAGAAATAACTTGAGGTTTAGTTTTAAAATACTGGCGTATTTGTTTGCGTTCCTGCATAGTGGCTCTTCTAAAATATCCAAGAAATCTATTAGAAATAATTCGCTGACTGGGAGGCGAAAGTCTAGTAATAATAGCTAGTTTATTGAGTAGTGTTGTGTCAGGAAGATACATAGCTGCCAAAATTTCTTTAGTGGGGTCACCAGACGTAAGGAAATCACTCAATTTTGTTGTTTCAATTCTACTGGCCAGCTCTAGTTCGTCTTGATCTCCATGTTCTACATTTACAAAAGCAACATCCCAATCAATTAGTGGTGTTTCTACAATATAGTCTTCGAATAAAGTAGGTGATTCAGCTAGGGAGGGATCAAAGCGTACGCTTTCGGGGGTAATCTGAAGAGTATTTGTATTTATGCAATCACCTCTTTTTAGTTGCTCTTGGTATAATTTTCGATCAACGAAGCGGAAAAGAAAGTTTTTGGTGTGGGGGTGAAAGTGAGAGATTTTTAAAAAATTGAGCTGCAATTTAGAGATGAAAGTTGAAAGACTTATAAAACAGGCAAAAAGTCTTTTTCGAGCTTCAGTCTCTTGAGCCTGAGAGTGAAGAGTCTGAATCAAGCTCAGAGTTAGAGAATAGGTCTTAAGCTGCTCAAGCTGTGTCAGCCCTTGATTTTTTTGGGCAGTGCTAAATTTCTGCCAAACTGGAGCGTTTTTTTGATCTTCAGTTAGATAATGGGTTAAAACTGAAATGATATTTTCTACGCTTAATTCAGGATAACCAGATGTGTAAAATTCCTTTCTCAATTGGTTTTCACTTAAAAAACTGTCCACCGTCATACCCGAAAAATACGTCAATACATACGGCTTGTGTCCGAAAGGTTTATCAGGCACATTCGTTTCACTATCCAAGCCTTCGGCCCGAGGTTCACCATTCTTACGTCGCAGTACATACTCTACCGGAATACAATTTGATTGCCCTAAACAGAGATTGCATATCTCTTTCGGGTTTATGATCTCGAAGGGGATTCTGCCTTTTGATAGGCCCACAAGAAGATTGAGTGAGATAGGATTCTGCATTTTCTCTCGTCTAAAAACATGATTCATACCCTTTGTGGTATACATCCATAAAGTACTGTCAGGATCATCTTTATTAACAAAAATTCGACCTCTTTTTGATAACCTATCATCGTGGGAAGGACTGAAAGAAGGATTAATATCAGGATGTGAGGGCATTGTAATATTCTACCTCATCCCACTTAACCAGAGCTTAGTAAGTTCACAGAGAAGCGCGGGCAAAACTACTCTGTTAGTTCTCAAAAATGCATCAGCCCAAATTGACTTTTACATCAGGGGGACATATAATTCAGTTCTTAAAAAGACAATTCTTTATAAGGCAAAAATACTTATGACAGAATCAACCGCACCTCGAGTCAGAAAAGCCATTATCACCGATGCTGGTTTTGCTAGTCGCTATCTGCCCATTACCAAAACCGTGCCCAAAGCCATGTTGCCCTTAGGCAATCGGCCAATTATGCAGTTCATGGTTGAAGAATGTGTCGAGGCCGGTATTGAAGAAATTATCATCGTGGCTACCCCAGAAGGTCAGCCTATTTATCAAGATTACTTCAACAATGGGGTGAACATGATCCGCAAACAGTTGTCTTCACAAGGTAAAGAAGATCGCTACGAGCCAGTTCAACACGTCTTAGATTTCCCTAAAATTATTGTTATTACTCAGGATCCAAGTTTACCTTACGGCAATGGTTCACCTGTAGTTTCGGCTCAAAAATTTGTGGAAGGTGAAGATGCTTTCTTAGTTATCTATAGTGATGACGTCGTTTTTGGTCAAAGTGATGCCAAAGCCTTGATTGATTGTTTAGCCGCTAATCCTGACGCTGAAGGCGTAATTATGGCTCAAGAAATGCCAGATGATGTCTTAGAAAAGTATGGCATTATTTCCCTCAAACCAGGCAGCAACAACCTAGATAACATTGTCGAAAAACCAGAACCAGGTCAAGCGCCATCAAACTTGGCTTCCTATGGTCGCTACTTACTTAGACCTTCAATTTTCCAACACTTAGCTAACAACAATACCGGTAAAGATGGTGAACTCTGGACAGTTGATGCCATAACTCATGTGGCCAAAGACTGGCCAGTCATCGTTGAAAAGACTAAAGGTATGTGGATGACCACTGGTGATCCTGAAAACTACTTTAAAGCTCATTTGATGTTTGCTTTGAAGCAAGAAAAATATGGTTCTAAGATTGCTCACTGGGTTGAAGAGTTGAGTCAGCTCAGCTAATCTGGGTTGAGGCCTTAGACACCTGAGTTGCTTACAGTTTTCTTACTAAATATTAGTAGATTTTAGGCCAGTTTTGATCTATAACTTATAGTTATAAGGTTGAGTTCGTTAACAATCGCAAGAGGGGGGCAAAGTATTTTCCTCGATACTATTTTCCATTGGGCTATGTGAAGTTCGAGTAGTCTGCGGATTACTTGACACGCTACCCACCTGAACATCAGGGGGAAGAATGCCCCTCACTTACGATTGTTAACTTGATTTACTCGAAAACGCCGCGATAGGCGTTTTTTTATGACTTTTGTCTTTCCTGACTTGGAGATGAGTGTTAAAATACAAAGTCTGTTGGCGAGTCTTGCGACTGAGAAAGAAGTCCCTGCCAACAAAACGAGCCTTCGTAGCTCAGCTGGCAGAGCGCAGTCTTGGTAAGACTGAGGTCTCGGGTCCGATTCCCGACGAAGGCTCCTGATAATCAGATCTTAATTGATGCCAGGTTACCCAAGTGGCCAACGGGGGCAGACTGTAAATCTGCTGACTTATGTCTTCTCAGGTTCGAATCCTGGACCTGGCACCAAGGCTGTTCCCAAACGGGCTCATTTTTTTGATACTTTTCCTTAACGCCCACCTCTACTCAAGATATATTCTTTTAATATATGTCTATTTTCAAAAAATTGCTACAATACCAACTTAGGCCTTCTTAGCTCAGTTGGCTAGAGCGACGGTTTTGTAAACCGTAGGTCCAGGGTTCGAATCCCTGAGAAGGCTCATAGATTTTGGTGAAGCTAGGTTATATAACCCAAATCATCTTTAAAGGCACAGACTATGTTTGAAATAGAAAAAACAGGCTATAGAACCAAAAATGAGCGGGTCTCACCCAAAGAAAAAGCTAGGATGGTCAGTAGAGGCTCTCAAGAATCGTCAAAAGCGTTGCAATTTCCAGGTCGAAAGAACAAAGCCCCTTTAGGTGATCCAGGTGACTTTGCTTACGAGCCAGACGAGCCAGGAAATCATGAAGATGAGACTTTGCCAGAATTAGACCTTGATGGAGGTAAAAAAAAAGAATCAAGCTAAACTTGATTTATTGAGTAGTTATTTTAACTGATGTCGTGTATACTACGAATCTGAAAATTTGAACTTTTTTAGGAAGATATGGCAAAAAAGAAAAAAGGTCCTCGTCAAGCAGTTGGTCTCAAGTGTAAGGTCTGTAGTAACTTCAATTACATTACAGATTACAACAAGAATAACGAACAGCTTAAGAAACAAACTACTGGTGAAAGTACTTTTCCTTTGATGAAGTACTGTAAACGCTGTCGTAAGAGCATCGAACACATAGTGTCGAAGAAACTTAAGTAAGTTTTTGATTGCTTTTAAATGGTAGTTTCCATATCTCGATTTATTAAATGTCTGACAAACTCTGATTTGTTTAGCTCAATTTTTTGGCTTGAGCTTCTAAGAAGGCTAATTACTTCAGACGAGCCAGTTTTTGATAGGCGCTGATAATATTTTGAGTTCCGGACGTAAAAAGTGGGTCTAATGTGTTAGTTTTTTGCATGGCCTGAGTAATCCAGCTGGAGTGATTACCTAGAGGTTGGGTTAAAACCTCAAGTTGTAGACGAATTTGGTCAGTTTGAGCTATACGGCTGATGTTTTTTTGCTCAAAGATGTTTCGGATATTGGTTTCCCATTCACCCCATTCTTTAAGAGACAAAATAAAGCAGCCAGCAGCAGCTGCGTCATAGGCCATATCGCCCGAAGGTTTAGTAATAAAACCATCCGCCCAAGGGAATCCGTATTCAATTAAAAGCTCGTTAGCATCAACTATTTGCGGATGATAGAACACACGAAGTGAAGTATCTTTGTCACCGAAATTGCCGAGTTTTATTCGGTAGTCAGCAGCCTGTTCACAGATTTCTGTATAAATATCTTTTTGGGTACTACAGTAAATAATCAGTTGAAGTTGTTCGGTGCGCATTAAAGGTAAAAGTTGCTCAAAAATGCTGGCGATTTCGGGTTTGTTTGTACCCAAACCACCTGTCGTGATGCAAATCTTCAGAGGTCGGCCGGGTTTCCAGGCTGGTTTGCGGGATCGAGCGGCAATCACGCGCGGATCAACCGGAGGGCCGGTCACTATGACCTTATCTGCCTCAATTTGTTTGCCTAATAAGAAACTTTTCTCCAGAAAATCTGTTTTTGTTTTGTGATCAAAAACACAAAAAGACATGTTGGATCGATCTGCATTAGTAAGGTAATCTGAGCGAATATGGGGGTCAGTGATGACTTGGAGCACGGTTTTGCCACTTTCCGCCAAAATATTACCGGCAGCGATGTGTAGGGAAAGGATCGGGTGCGACATGTCTTTGGTGACATGTAGTAATGACGGCTGAATGCTGGAAAGGATGGGCAACTTGTTACGCCCCCATTTATCGATAATGTCTTTTAAGCTTTTTAGCAGCGAATGCCGAGCTAAGGTTTTACCGACCAACTCGGTTAATTGAATTTTTTTCCAATCTTCTTGACTAACGTAGTTGGTTGGATCAAAAATCCAAGCTTTTTCTTTATCAATTTTCTTGCCCCAAGCTTGCGTGGCAATGGCCAAGGCCATGGAGTAATGAGCGCGAGATAAGACAATATCGGGCAAGCTCTCATTTTCCGGTAACCCGTACCAACCCTTTAAATCCTCCTTAAAAGACGCCGAAACCGTGATTATGGGCAATCTAGTGGTCTCCAAGTGACCTTTGTCTTGCGTAAGCAAGCGTTTCAAAGTGGGGTCCAAAGTAGCAAGTTTGGCGGATGCGGAAGCAGCGGGCATTAATTCATTGTAGGGGGAGGTGCGTTGTCTAGCAATCTGTTAAAATAGCTCATCTGCGACCGAACCACTGCTTTTCAACATTTGGTAAGCGAGCGCAGACTAGATCTAGGTCCGTAGTTCAGCGGTAGAATAGGGGTCTCCAAAACCCTTGACGAAGGTTCGATTCCTTCCGGACCTGCAAAATAGAAATTATTTAAAGTGCTAAAATAAATCAATGAGCGAAATTTCTAATCCAAAAACCTCTTTTTTTAATTGACTCTTCAATGTTGCCAGTTTGCAGGAAAAGATTAAAGACAACCCTAATCTTTTTACTGACCAACCTGAAATAGTTCCTTCTCTTCCTCCTGCAATGGCGACGTCTTCTATGAGTTTGAGCAATCTTGATTGGGATTCGGCTAAATTCTTTTAAAGCTATTTTGGAAAACGGGAATGTAACAGGGGTTATGGAAATGGTGCGTCGAGATTTTGATTTATATACGTTAAGTAAAATCGGGAAATTTCTTGTTAGGTGAATTAATCAGGTTAGGCCACATAGAGCTGGTGATTAACCTATTACCTGAAGTTATTTTCTTAGACAAAATCAACATTTTCGGAAGCGGAAGTGACAAACTTTATCTTGGAGGACAAGAATCAGAACCAGGAAAATATTTAGATGTACTCATAAGAAATGGCTTGGGTGAGAGTCTGTTTCTGAGCACGATTGACGATTTGAATTTGGAGACAATAACAGAGAGTTCGGCCAGAATTCTTTCCGCTCTTGATAGAAACGGGTATTCAGAGAAAATTATTGACAGGCTTCCAGAGAAAATTGATGTACTTAGAACTAACAAAAATGAAGATTCATTAACTACCTTAAAACAGGGTTGGGTG
>Ga0163154_10003376_pt1 | contig 22224 bp, 4 predicted proteins | sample OliLakLV19MP9P1_FD_148649 | JGI IMG/M metagenome (GOLD analysis project Ga0163154, IMG submission 148649) | Freshwater microbial mat bacterial communities from Lake Vanda, McMurdo Dry Valleys, Antarctica - Oligotrophic Lake LV.19.MP9.P1 | ecosystem: Environmental > Aquatic > Freshwater > Lake >... | reverse complement strand
CAATTTGCCGGCAAAGCGGTCCAGCTTTGCTGGTGATCAACAGATGCGCGATTGGTAGCCCCTTACCGGCACAGCGCGGCAAAACTTGAGGGGCAGGCGGGGCAATGGCAAAGCCTGCCGCTGCAAACCGGCTTTGTGCCTGGCCGGGACAAGTGTGCGCCGCGTGGGCGTTTGCCGCAAACCTTACAATTGCGCCATGAAAACTTCCGTTGATCTCAAAGCAGGCATGCGCATCGCGCTGGTGGGTGGCTGCGGTGGCATAGGCCGCGCGCTGGCGGCTGCTGTTCGTGACTCCGGTGCGCGCATAGCGGTGCTGGACTTGCCGCAATCCATACTTGCGCACCCGCCGCAGGCTGAAGTGGTGCTACCCGTTGACGCGACTGACGAAGCCCAGGTCGACGCCGCCTTCGCGCGACTCGCCGCCGACTTTGGAGCGCTCGATGCATTGGTCAATCTTGCGGGTTTCTCGCTTGGCGCGCGACCAGTGGCCGAGACCACAAATGCAGCTTGGGGCGAGGTTCTGAACGGCAACCTGAATTCGGTGTTTCTTTGCTGCCGAGCCGCGCTGCCACTTTTGCATCGCGGACAGGATGCGGCAATCGTCAACCTCGCCTCGGGCCTTGGGGTCAAGCCGTTTCCCGGCCATGGACCTTACTCGGTAGCCAAGGCCGGCATCATTCAGTTGACGCGTCTCCTGGCGCAGGAGAATGCGCCCCGGGTGCGGGTTAACGCGGTGGCACCAGGCGCGGTGGATACCGCATTCCTGCGCGGCGGCACCGGCCGCGGCGGCGATGATCCGTCCCTTGCGCAGCATGTCGATTCATCTGCATACCTGCGCGGCGTGCCACTGGGGCGACTCGCGCAAGCCGACGATGTGGTCGGGCCGGTACTGTTTTTCCTCTCCGACGCGGCACGCTATGTAACCGGCCAGACCCTGCATGTCAATGGTGGCGGGTGGATGCCCTGACGGCTTTGTACCCGGGGTGAGTGTGTTCAGCATTGAGAACGTCCAGATTCATGACAAAAACATGCCTCTGGCGAGGGTGTCATGCTTTTGCTAACGATCGACAACCGCATCCATCGCTCGCAGCGCGGTATTTGGTAGCGCGGTATTTGGCCGCGCGGTGTTCGGCCGCGCGGTGTTCGGCAGTGCGGTGTTCGGCAGTGCGGTGTTCGGCAGTGCGGTGTTCCAGCAACGCGGGCGGCGATCGTACAATCGGTGCATGACAAATACTCGGATCATGTTGAGTGTTGGTACCCGCATCGCCCTGGTGGGCGGTTGTGGCGGCATTGGTCGCGCGGTCGCGGCAGCGACGAGTGTCGCAGGCGCCCGGCTCGTGGTGCCGGACCTGCCGCAGTCCTTGCAAATGCACTCACCGGCGGCCGAGTTGGCGCTGGCGCTCGACGCCACCGACGAAAAGCAGGTGGAGGACGCTTTCGTGCGGGTGGAAGCGGAGTTCGGCGCACGAGCAGCCTGTCGGACTTAGGAATCGTCGACTGCAAATCGGCCGCAGCGGTCCATTTTCACCGCCTTCTTGCCCCATAGCCGAGCTAGGGGTTGCGAATGCGGCAAAAACTGTCCTCGCTGGTGCCGATTTTCGCTTTCGACGCCCCAAGTCCGACAGGCCGCTAGCCGGCCCGCGCAAGGTCGGTGCGCTGCTGCTTGCGTATGCGCAGGCTGAATCTCGGAGGTTGAGAATCCTTTTGACACGCGGTCCGATCTTGGGCCTGCGAGCGCTCCCGCGGTCGCCGTACTGGAGTACGGCTGCGCTGCTCAACCCGACCTCGAACCGCTCGCCATGCAATCTTCTCAACCTCTCAGGGCCTGTGAAGGCGCCGTCGCGAGCACTTCGAGGCCACGCCGCGCAGTCGAAGCGCCTACAAACGCTCAGGCATACAGCGATTCTTCGCCGAGAACCGAAATCCGGAACCGGTTCTTGAGGTAGGACACCTCACGCGGCGGCAGGACGATCGGCAGCTTTTCCGGATCAACCTTGATCTGCGCGAACTGGCACGCTCTGGTCCTCGCCAGATGGGTACACAGAAGGTCCAGTTCATTCCCGGTTCTCACCAGGCTTGACTTGGCGATGCCGGTCGCGCGCGCGACAGCCGCCAGATCGGTGCCCATGCCCGTATGGGTGAGCTGCTGGCCGGTCTCGCCGTAGCGCTCATTGTCCAGCACCACGATGCCGAGGTTTTTCGGGTTTCGCACCCCCACGGTGGCCAGCGAACCCAGGCCCATGAGCATTTCGCCATCGCCTGTGATTACCAGCACGCGGCGCTTCGGTTGCGCCAGCGCCAGGCCCAAGCCGATCATCACGGCACCGCCCATGGCGCCCCAGAGCGGGAAATTGTTCGCGTGGTCGCCGGCTGCCGTGATGTCCCAGGCCGAGGCGCCCAGGCCGCCGATTACCAGCGTATCGCCGCGGTCGGCCAGGAGTCGGGATACCACTTCACGGCGTTTCAGTAGCTTACTCATGGTCGTCTTTCTTGGACAGCTTGCGGAAATCTTTCGCGCCCATGATCTGCTGGCCGATCAGGACAGCCGCGGGGCGGAATGAATTGAAGGTGATGCGCAGGGCACCGGAGACGGCATCGGGCACGTCGGCGTCGCAGTCAGCGCGCCGCACCAGCACGTCGACGGCTTCAAGAACACGCTGCGTGTTGTTGCCCATCGGCACCTGGGACGGGTTGAATTCGCCGTGGTCGCCGCGCATGGTCACCAGCATCAGCAGCGGGAAATGCCCTACCAGCGGCAGGGACAACATGTTGATGCAGTTGCCAACCCCGGATGACTGCATTAAAAGCACCCCGCGCTCACCGCCCAGCCAGGTGCCGCACAGCATGGCGACCCCTTCTTCTTCGGTGGTCAGGCGTACCAGCTGCATGGTCTTGTCGGCCTCGACTAAGCGAATCAGTTGCGAATGGCCGGCATCCGGCACCACCGCCACCTGTCGAATATTTGCCTCTTTCAACAACGCATGCACCTTTTTGGGCCATGCCATACCGGTCGCCGCTGTGGCCGCCTTTGCTGCTTTTTTCATCGATTTCCCCGTGGTTAAGGGCCGCGAAACCGGTACGCAACGCGCGCGCCAAGCAGCGGCAGGACCCGATTTTATGGGGCAATGACTGACTCCGAAAGTCCTTTTTTCCGGCTGCTGACTACTGATTTGCGTCATTCGGCGGGGAGAAAGCCAGGGGCGATTTTTGGCTCGCGCAGGTGCCGGTCGAGAATCATGAACGGCCGCGTGCTACCGCATTCTGGGGTGTTGCTGATGCCGAACCGGATCGCTGCTTGCCAAAATTGTCTAGGACAAAAATGAAAAAATGTACTCAAAGGGCGTTGAAACCTGACTACACGTGGTCAGTGCCTGCAAGGCACACGCATTTGAAACAAAGTCGGTTCGTTGGCGAACGTTGTGTAGGGATTGATCCAACAAATATTTGTAAGGATCCGCAACGGATTCAACGCCACTTTCTGGTTTGAATTTATTAGTTCCATTTAATTAATAAGTTATACTTTAAAGTTGATAAAGAACATTTATAAATATTCACTTGTCATATAACTCTGGCCCATTGCAAATGCTTTTTCAAGCAGGTATGTTCGCCATTGCTCTGCAAAGTTAGCAGACGCTTTCGTCAAGTTAGTAAATGCTCCCCATATGTTAGTGAATGCTTCTGGTCTTGACGGATTCACTTGTACGAATCTCAAGACTTACGAGTTTTCGGCCACATTCTGGAAAACTTGAGGCGTGTCTGGTTGCAATGACGCTTTAAAGTCAGACAGTTTTGCCCGCGGGATTCCAGTTGTTGGCGTTGCGTTTTGGAGATATTTGTCTTTGTTCGGCTGGTTGAAAAACCGCTCGCGGTCGCAAAAGCCTGAAGTTGGTTCAGGCAAAAGCGGGTCCGGCGAGAGCACCACTCAGGCTCACGGAAAATTTCGTCTTGAGCCGTTGGAGCCTCGCGTCCTGCTTTCCGGCGATTCGATTGTGGCCGTTGTTGCCATCCAGGCACTTCAGGAAACCCATGCAAATTCGGTCGCCGTTGCCACCAACGCCATCGTCGAGCAGTTCGACGCCGGTACCGAAAACGGCGGCGCCGCAGCTGATCGGGGCCAGGATTCGGGCACCGCAAGCGGTGCCAAAACCAGCGTAGCCTGGCCGGAAAGCTGGCAAGTCGGTGCCGTAGCTGCCGCGAAACGCGATACCAATTCCGCGCTCGCCGGGGACCAGAACACCCCGGTAGCAGGCGCCTCAAATATCGATTCCGTGGGCGCGCAATCCGCGCAAGTTGGCCAAGCCGAAGCGATTGTTGCGGCGCAAGATAAACGCGATGTCGCGAGCGATTCTTCAGTCGTCGGCGTAACCGGCGATGACCAAATTATCACTGTCCCCACTACTACCCAGCAGCCGCGAGGCCCGCCGGCCGACGACCAATCCTCTTCTGTGCTTGTTGCAGAAGAAGCTTTGTATAACAATGATTTACAGCTCTCCGATGCGGCCGATACGGACGCGAGGGAGCATTTTGCATTGCTGGACGTACCATTCAGCGAGCCGAACCGCGATTCGCTGCCGCGCGGTCCGCCGGCAGACGACGCTGCCGCCGCCGAGCAAGCCCAGTATCTGCGCAGCGTGACGACCGATGCCGCAGATGCACAAAATCCAGCCTCAAGTCTGACTGATCAGTCACTCGCCGCCGTCCTCGCACAAGCCATCGGCATCTGGAATTCGCTGGCGCGCGATCCGGCTTTTGCGGCTCGCCTTTCGAATGTCAGAGTCACCATCGTTGACTTGCCTGACGGCATTCTCGGCCAAGCCGATGGCAACCAGATACTCATCGATTCCAATGCCGACGGACATGGTTGGTTCGTTGATGTGACGCCTGCGGATTCTGCCGAGTTCGGAATAACCATAAATGGCGAGAGGGTTTTGGCCGACGCGGGCAGCGCCGCATTTGGGCGTTTCGATCTGCTGACGGTTCTGCTTCACGAGACCGGGCACGTGCTTGGCTTGAGCCATGATGCAGGCCTGGCGGTGATGGAAGAAGCAATCGGGCCGGGCGAGCGGATGTTGCCCGAAAGCAACATCCCTTTGCTTGGTCCGCATGAACCGGTTGCTGCTGCGCTTGATGTCGACACGGCTGGAACCGTGGCCGCGCAAGATGGCGTCGACCTCAGCCCAATCACGTTCACGATTTTCAACCACGACAACGATTCAATTCTGGACGTCCTGGTAACTGGTTCAGGCAGCCATGACGGCATTTACGATGACATCGGATCGATCATCGGTCGCGTCTTGCCGGGTGACAAAATTGTCCTGGACATCGGTGGAGATGCCGTCTGGAACTTGACTGGCGTGGATTCCGGTACCCTGGCTGTTTCCGGCTACAGCGCGATCACCTTCAGCCGCATCGAAAACTTGGCCGGCGCCGCCGGCAGCCGCGATACCTTTGTGTTCGGTGCAGCAGGATCGATCAGCGGAATCGTCGACGGCGGGGCCGGAACGATCGTCATCGGCAGCGGCGTTGCGGGCAGCGACCCGGGCCTGGATCAACAAGGAACCGGCAACCCGATCTCGGACCAGCCTGCCGGCAGCGGGGTGATTCAGGTGGGGGGCGCCCACAGTGCCGCACGGGTTGAGATCGGGGATGCCGGCTCCACGACGATCCTCAACCAGTCGCTGGTGATATCCAATCCGGCTGCGGGTGGCGAAGTTTTTGTGCGCGGCAACATCGTAGCGCTAGGCGACGCCGGCCTGAGCATCTTCGGATCCGGTCATACGACCACTATCGGCGGCGGGACGGTTGCAACCGTCCTGCCCGGAACCGTGACCCCGGCACTGACCGCGACCGACCAATCCGGCACCACGACCATCACGGTGGCGGGCAACCTCACCATCAATGACGCGGTCTTGTTGGGCGGAAACGCCGCCATCACGGCGGCGGGCAACATCCTCATCACCAATCCCGGCACGATCGACGGTACGGCAGCGAATCTCTACGACCTGACGCTCACGACCACCGGCACGGGAACCGTGACGCTGGACGGCGCCATCGGCGGGACTGCCGCGCTCAAGGACCTGACCATCATTGCCGCCGGCGATGTGCTCATCAAGGGCGCGGTCATGGTGACCGGGCGCATCAGCATCACCTCGGCTTCCGGCAAGATCACCCTCGACGGGGCCACCAGTGCGACCGGCAACATCCTGCTCCAGGCCAACGGGGCGGGAGGAGCCATCATCCTCAATCAGACGGTTCAATCCGGGACCGGCAACATCCTGCTCCAGGCCAACGGGGCGGGAGGAGCCCTCACCCTCAACAAGACGGTTCAATCCGGGAGCGGCAACATCCTGCTCCAGGCCAATGCCGCCGACGGCATCGTTACCCTCAATCAAACGCTGCAATCGAGCACGGGAAACATAAGCGTCATTGGCGGCAAAGATGTGATCCAGGGCGCCACCGGCAACATCATTACCGCCGGTGGCGCCACCATCGATGTGCAAGCCACGGCCGGGTCCATCACCATGGCCGGCGGTTCGGTTGCACAGACCGCGGGCGGCAACATCCGTTACTTCGCCGGCATCAACGCCGTCATCGCGCAACTCGACGCCCGCAAGGCCCCCGACCGCGCTGGCTCGACCATAGCCGACCAGGCGAACTGGGGCAAGCTCAGCGTCACCGCGACCGCCGGCTCGATCACCGACACGGTGGCCACGGCCAATGCCTTCGGCGCCGCAGTACGCCTGAAGGCCGGCGGCGGCATCGGCAGCGCCGACAGCAGTATCGCGCTGGAGGTCATCACCGTTTCAGCCCTGGCCGGCGCCGGCGGCATCAACCTCAATGACGCGACCCGTGTCGCGGTCAATCTGGTGGGGCAGGTACCGGTCAACCGAGTGCAGGCCAATGGCACCACCGCGGTCGAACAGGATGGTGCCGATCAAAGCGACATCGCCACTTCCGCCAACGGCAATATCATCTTGCGCACCACCAACGGCGGTATCGTCATCGATGACGGCAGCGTGCCTGCGGACGCCATCGGGATCAACGCCAACGGCTCCGGCGCAGTCACGCTCCAGGCCAAGGGCGCTAACGAGTCCATCACCGTCAATACGCAGGTCAAGTCCGCCAGCGGCAACATCAGCCTGTTGGCGCCGGTGATGGTACTCAATCCCGTCAACCTCGTGACGTCAGGCACCATCAGCGTCGTCACTTCCGCGACCACCTTCGACGTCAACCAGTCGGGTACGGTTCAATGGATCAGCCAGGGGCCGGTCCAAACCACCGGTGGTCAGATTCTGGGCATGGACGAGCAGGGCAAACCGGTGTCGGGCGCGATCCAGGCCATCGCGGTGGATCCGAGCGACCCCAACATCGTGTATGTGGCCAGCGTCAACGGCGGTGTATGGAAAACCACCAACATCAACGCCACCAGGCTGATGGAATTCAACGACCCGTCCAAGGCGGCCGGCCCGGATGTGAGCGGCGTCATCTACACCGTCTCCGACGTCTTCACGTTCACAGCGGCACTCGATCCAGCGGTTGGAAACGACGGCAGCGGCAAGTTCGATCCGGTTCCGGTTGCCGTGAACACCGCCGGCGGCGGCCTGGCCGCAAAGAGTTCCGCGGCACTTGGCGCGGTAGTTGACAAGAACCGAATCATATTCACCGCCGCACAAAATGGCGTCGCCTACGATGGCGTCTCGATCATCCTGGCCGATACACTGGCCTCTGCCGGCAGCGAAACTGCGCACTACGACGTCGCCACCAAGAAGCTGACGATCTTCATCAAGGCCGGTGCGTCGACCGCCCTGCAGATTCGCGAAGCCGTCAACAAGGCCGGATTGCTGACCGGCGGCAACGGCGGAACCGGTGCCGCGGCCACGGCCATCATGAAGGCGGTATCGGCCACGGCAAGCGCCGCCGGTAGCGGCTACGCGCCGGGTCAGACCATCACCTTGGCCGGTGGCACATCCACCCAGGCGGTCGTGCTTACGGTTCAAAGCGTCGGAGTCGTGGGCGCGGCGGTTTCCGCCAAGGGAACCGGCTATGCGGTGAGCGACATCCTCACCCTGTCCGGCGGAACGGCCGGTATCGTCACGCGCCTCAAGGTACTCACGGTAACGGGCACACAGGTAGACACCGTTGCGGTAGAGCGCGCAGGTTCCTACACCGTGTTGCCTACCGGCGCGGCGGCCGTGATCGGCGGGACCGGAACCGGGGCCACGTTCATTTTGAGCTGGGGCGTCGATGGCGTGACCGTAACAACAGCCGGCGCGTATTCGGCGCTGCCTGCCAATCCGGTTGCCCAAGGCGCCAGCAGCGGGCCCGGCAGCGGCGCCGGCTTCGTGCTGGGTTGGGGCGTGCAATCCGTGACCATCACCAGCGCAGGCGCCGGCTATGTGCCGATTCCCGGCGTGCAAGTCGCGGGCGGCGGCGGCACCGGATTCGCGGCCACCGTAGTGACTGCCGCAGGCGCGGTGACGGCGGTGAACGTCAGCGAAGCAGGAACGGAATTCCATTCGATTCCGATCATCGTGTTTTCGGGCAATGGCGGTAGCGCCGCGGCGGCGACCGTACCGAGTCTGCAGTTGGTATCTGCAGGCGTCAAGGTGACAGGGACCGGCTACTTGCCGGGTGACACGATCACGGTTAGCAACGTCGGCGCAACGGCCGCTGCGGTGGCCACCGTGGAATCTGTCCGGCTGGTCGACGGACTGAGCATCGCCGCTGCTGGCACCGGTTACAAGGTGAACGACAGATTGACTGTCAGTGGGGGAGCGTTTGGAACCGCCGCAACCATAGTCGTAGCTCAGGTGGGACCCAATGGCGAGATCCTCAATGTCTATCAGATCGGCCCATTCGGCGGCTCATACGCGATTGTGCCCACAGGCGCAGTTGCAGTCACGGGAGGCAGTGGCGCCAACGCAGAATTCAATCTCGTGTGGGGCGTCGATCGTGTGCGCGTGACGACGCCGGGCGCCTACACTGCGCCACCCGTCGAGTCGGACGCGATCAGCACCACTCGCGGTGGCGGGCTCGGGCCGGGGGCAGGCGCCAAATTCGACCTCAAGTTCGGCATCGGCGCGGTGACCGTCGCGGCCGCCGGGGCCGGCTACACCAGCGCGCCGCTGGTGTCGTTTGACAGCGGCGGATATGGGGCGGACGCGTTGGCGGTGATGAAGGCCCTCACCGCCGAAGCGGCGGTGGCCGGCACCGGCTACGCGATCGGCGATACCATCACGCTGGCCGGCGGCACATTCACGCAAGCCGCGGTGGTCACGGTGAGCGCGCTCAAGGCGGTGGGCACGCCCGCTCTTGTCAGCGGTGGCACGGGATACGCCCAGGACCAGATCCTCACCATCGGCGGCGGCACCCTAGCCCCGGGTGGTGCCAAGGCCAAGATCAAGGTGCTCGCCGTCAGCGCCGGGGTGATCCAGCGCGTCGCGCTCGAAAGTGCCGGCTCGTATCAAGTCATCCCGGTCGGCAATGTCGCGGTGGAAGAGGCGGGTGGGGCGACCTTCACCCTCACCTGGGGCGTGGGTGCAGTGACGGTGGCCACAGCCGGGTCGTACGCCGCGTTGCCGGGCGGGCCTGCCACGCAAGGTACTTCGTCCGGCACCGGGCAGGGCGCCACCGTCAACCTCAAGACCTGGGCCGTGGACCAGGTGACGATACTCAATCCCGGCATTGGCTACCGTGCATTGCCGGCGGTCGGCTTCAGTGGCGCATTGGCCTACCAATACAAGATCGTGATGGAGGATGCCAATGGCCTCAAGACCAACGCGTCCGCCGCCTTCCCGACCACCGGCATCGTGCTCAGTGCGGACCAGCACTTCATCACCCTGAGCAACTTGCCGGTCGGCGTGGTGGGCACGGTCAAACGGCTCATCTACCGTACGGAGGCCGGCGGCAACTCCTTCAAGCTGGTCGGCGAAATTCGCAACAACGACGCCAACCAGTCGTTTACCGACCGCGTGGCAGACGCGCAACTCGGGGCGGCGCGCGAAATCAGCGTCCCGTTCCCGATCTGGCAGCCGCTGACCGACCAGTTCAGCTCGCTGGCCGTCAGTTCCCTGGCCTTCGATCCGGAAGACCCCGACATCCTGTATGCCGGGACCGGAAAGTTCAGCAGTTCGGGTTCCGCCGGACGTGCGGTCGGGATCCTCAAGACCACCGATGGCGGTGCGACCTTTTCCCTGATTGGCGAAAACGATTTCACGGATCTCAATATCCGCAATATTCTGACCCACACCTACGCGCCTGCTTCCGGCAATCCGCTGACCCTGGTCCTCGCGGCAACCTTGCAAAACGGCCCAAAGGGCGGCTTGTTGTTGAGCAAAGATGGCGGCGCGAGCTGGGAGCGGGTGTCCGGCAAAGTGGGCAGCGGATTGCCGGCCGGGTCTGTGACGGATTTGATCGCGGTATCCAATATCGCGACCGGCTCGAAGATTTTCTATGCCGCGGTGTTGGGAGATGGGACCGCATACTTGCCGCACGCCAATGTGCAAACAGGCCAGTTTTCCGACGTAGAAAAGTATCTTGCTGTCATACCAAGCACTGCCGATGCGAGCTTGTGGCGGGCGCTCGGAAACGGCAAGTCACTCAAAATCACCATCGGCGGCATTGCCTATACGATCAACCCGCAGTTCGGTTCCCTGCTTGCGAATGCAACGATGATCGAAGTGGCGGCGGCGATTCAGACCGCGTTGGACGGGGTGGTTGCAGGCACTACCGTTTTCTGGTCCGATCCCTATTTGATAATCCAGAATAACGACGCGACAACCCGCGCAATCGAGAAAATCGAAGACCCGGCTGGCGGGGCAGCGGTATCGCTGTTGCGTACCAATACCGGCGGCATATTCAAGAGTAGCAACGAAGGCGCGACCTGGCAGGCCGTCGGCGCCACCGACGCCGGCTTCATGGAGCGCCTGCGCAAGGCAGAGCGGATCGCGCTGGCGGTGCAAGGCGAGAGTACGGCAACACCGATCATCTACGTCGGCGTCATCATCAGCGAAAAGCTGGACGGCATCTATCGCATCGATCAACCCGGCGACGCGGTTCGTTTCGTGATGGACAGTCCGGCCTCGGTCGAGACCAATGCGGCGACCCTGCTGACGGTGAAGGCGAGCGGCGCCGCGCCAAGTCTGTGGTCCGCTCTGGCCAAGACTAAGCAGTTTGTTTTTGAAATGGGACGCCTCGACGACAGTGATCGTTTCGTTTCGGAGACCAACGGTGGGCAGGATGTCATGCCCGACTTCACCGGCGTCGCCAGCATGGCCGATGTGGCCGGCAGGATCAGCGCGGCGATTAATCAGTCGAACGCCCTGAACGGCTTTGGCCCCGGACTCATTACCGTAACCTGGGTACAGAATGGGGTCGAGCCCAACGGTGAGTTCCGCTTTTTCAGCAACAGCGGGCGCGTGATCAATATTCGCGAAAGCGCGACCGGTACGACCCTGTTCGCCAACGCTGGCGATGCGGGCGCGCACTTCAACAAGCAGACCGTCAAGTATGGCGTCGCGCCCAGCCTGGCGATCGACCGTCCGATCGGCCTGGTATCGGGCAATATTCCGGATGCGACCATCGTGCCGGGCTCCATCGATCCGCAGGTATGGCGGCGCTTTGCCGCTACCCGCAGCTTCTCGATCAGCCTGGATTTCCAGACCAAGGACATCACGCCGGATTTCTCCGCCGTCACCTCGATGAGCGGTGTGGCGGCCGCAATTCAGGCCGCGCTCAACGACGTGAACAAGGGATTCGGCGCAGGCGCCACCCTGGTCGTCTGGAATCAAGACACGCGCCGCCTGGAGATCAACCACGCCAACCGTACCAGCGGCGTGCAGGACATCGGCGCACCCAAGGGCGTCGGTCTGATTTCCCTGCTCGAAGCGGGGCAGGCCGGGTTCGATGGCGGTAGCGGGGGCGCGGGTCTGGTGGCATCCGCGACCGCCACCTTGAAGGCGTTGACCGCGACCCCCGCGACCGCTGGCAAGGGATACGCGCTGGGCGATCTGATTACCCTGGCCGGCGGAACCAGGACCCAGGCTGCGGTCGTCAAGGTTACGCAGATCAAGGGAATCGATATTATTCTCGCCAACGCCGGCAGCGGCTATTCCACCGGCGACGAATTGTTGCTGACCGGCGGTACGTTCTCGGAGCAGATCAGGATCCGAGTCGAAGCCATCAACGGCCTCCTGACTGGCTCTATCAAGAGATTCACGGTCATCGACTATGGCGCCTACACGGCGTTGCCAGTGGTCGCGGCCTTTGCCAGCACCGTTGCAACGCGCGGCGCCAACCCGTTGACCAAAGCGGCGACCAGCCCGGGCAGCGGCGCGACCTTCACTGTTGCCTGGGGTGTCAAAGGCGTCGAGATCACGACCGAAGGTACCTATTCGGCCACACCGCCAGGCCCTGTGGCGGACGCCGCGCCCGCGGTGGCTCCCAAAGTGGCTGCCACCTTCACCCTGACTTGGGGCGTAAAAGCCATCGCCGTCACGGCGGCGGGGTCCGGCTACACGGCGGCTCCGTCGATCACGGTGGCCGGGGGCGGTGGCGCCGGCGCAGTTGGCGACGCGACTCTGAAGGCTGTTGGCGCGGCGGTTCTGAATGCGGGGACCGGCTACCAGGTCAACGACACCATCACGATCGCGGGCGGAACCCGCAGCACAGCCGCGGTCTTCAGGGTGGATACGCTGAAGGTCGTCGGCATTGCCTCCAAGGTCAGTGGCGGTACCGGCTATACCGCCGGCGATATCCTCAGCATCGTGGGCGGTACCGCAGGCGCCAGCGGGGCCGCGAAAATCAGGGTACTCACCGTCACGGGCGGCGTGATCGATACCTATGCCGTCGAGGCCGCTGGTGCCTATACCGCGCTGCCCGTTGGTAACGTCGCGGTCATTGGCGGTACTGGAACAAATGCCCAGTTCACCCTCAATTGGGGTGTGAACACCGTGTCGGTGACAACCGCCGGTTCATACAGTGCGATTCCGGCCGATGTGGCCCTCCAACAGGCCACGTCCGGCGCCGGGACCAACGTGCAGTTGCTGCCGGACTGGGGTGTCGATGCCGTGATCGTCAGGAATGCGGGTATCGGCTACACCTCGGGGCCGGCGGTTGCGATCGGAATCCCCGATATCAGCTGGGCTTCGGCCGCCGCATCGATGAAGGCCGTCAGTGCCGGTGTGGCGTCGCCCGGCACGGGCTACCTGCCCGGTGACACCGTGACCTTGGGCGGCGGGGTTTCCGCCAGCGCGACGGTCTTGACGGTGAGCGCGGTCAGGGTGGCCGGCGCGCCCGTCATCGTCAACGGCGGCGCGGGTTACGTCAAGGACCAGATCCTTGGCGTCGTCGGCGGTACTCTGGCGCCCGGCGGGGCGGCGGCAACAATCAAGGTGCTCACGGTGGCTGGCGGGGTCATCCAGACGGTCGCGCTGGAAAGCACAGGCTCCTATCAGGTGGTTCCCGCGGGCAACGTTGCCGTCGCGCAAGCCGGCGGCGCAACCTTTACTTTGAACTGGGGTGTGGACGCCGTGACGGTGGCAACCGCAGGCTCATACACAGTACTGCCGCCGCTGGCGAGCGTGCAGCAATCGACCAGCCGCGCGGCCGCGCCCGGTCCGGGCACGGGAGCAACCTTCGGGGTGAACTGGGGTGTCGACACCATTGCCGTCGCTGCGGCCGGGCGCGGTTACACCACGCTGCCTGCGCTCAGAATCCTCGGCGGTGGCGGAACGGGCGTGGTGGCAAGTGTCACCATGAAGGCGATCGCGGCACCGGTGGCTGCCGCGGGCAGCGGCTATGCGCCCGGCAACACCATCACCGTGGCCGGCGGCACCTTCACTACGGCGGCGGTCTTCACGGTCGCAACCGTCAGGGTCGCCGCAGTGTCCACCATGGTCGGCGGCGGGACCGGGTACACCGTTGGCGATATCCTCACCGTCGCCGGTGGCACCGCGGCGGCGCCGGGCGGCGCGGCGAAGATCAAGGTGCTGACCGTCAACGGCGGCGTCATCCTGACCTACGCCATTGAAGCGGTCGGTTCCTATACCGTTGTGCCGACGGCAAATGTGGCGGTCACAGGCGGCAGCGGCAATGGCGCCCAGTTCACATTGGCATGGGGGGTTGACACCGTCACCGTGACTATCGCAGGCGCGTATGCGGCGCTGCCTGCGGGCCCGGTAGCACAGGGCGCCACGAACGGTTCCGGCAGCGGCGCCGCGCTTTCGGTGAGCTGGGGGGTGGCCGGCGTCGCCGTGTCCAGCGCCGGCAGCGGCTTTCTTGGAATCGCCCAAGTCGCGTTTGCCACCGCCGGTGTCGTGATCGGCCGCGATTCGAACAACAAATCAAACCAGTTCGCGCTGGTAAATATCGAAAATACCACGGTCGCGAATTGGCAAGCCCTGGCAGGGACCACCAGATTTTCGATTGCGCTGGGCGGCCAGCCCGCGCTGGATGTGAAGCCGGATTTCACGGCGGCAACCAGCATGGACGGGGTGGCCGCCGCGATTGCCAAGGCCATCAACGATGCCTGGAAGGTCAAGTTGCCGGCCCCGCTGGACGTGATCGAGGTGAAGTTCGACCCGATCAGGTTGCAGTTCCGCTTCCAGATCATTAACGACGAGCGCGAGATCAGTTCAATCGGCCACCCGGTGACGGGCCAGTCGCTTTTCAAGGGCGGCGTCGGCTTGATTCAGGGCTCGGTCCAGCAACTGAAGACCCTCAACGCGCTGCAGAAAAGCCAGGGCGTGAAGCATTTTTCACTCGTTGCCGATCCGGTCAATCCGGGCTACATCTATATCGGCGGATCCATCCAGCCGGCGCCCCTGGCGCAAAGCGCTGTCGGCAGCACGGAATGGGTGGCGCGCATCTTTTACGTCGATACCGCTCCGGGCCAATTGGCGGAACAGCAGATTCAGGTGGTCGGCAGCGGTGCCAACGGGTCCGCACCGCATGGCGATTCGCGCACGATGTTCCTGAGCAGCAATGGCACGGTCTTCTACGAGGCCGACGATGGCGGCCTTTTCCGCCTGCTCGATCGTACCGTCGCGGCCGATCGCGAATGGGTCTCGCTCAACGGCAACCTGTCGTTGAGCGAGATCAGCAGCCTTGCCTACGATCCGCTCAATGACATCCTGTTCGCCGGCGCGCAGGACGTCGGCAACCAGGTGCAAACGGCCAGCGATTCGGGCATCTGGTCCACCGTGACCAAGGGGGACGGCAATGCGCAGGCTGTTGGAATCGTAAGGGATGTCAGCGGCAATCCCGTGTTTGTGCTGCGCTATCTGCTGGGCAATAACCTGCAACACCTTCAACTTCAGGTCTTCGATTTGAACAACAAGCTGTTGAGCTATACGTCGCAAACGCTTAAGGCGCCGGGTGCCAATCAAGCCGCTTACTCGGCGCTATTGGCAGCCGAGCAAAGCGGGTTCAACGCGCTCTCCTTGGCCGTCAACGCGATCAATCCGGATCGGATTTTGTTAGCCGGCAATACGCGTTTGTATGAAAGTCTCGATCGCGGCATCACTGCGCAAAATGTCCAGCCGCCGAACCTGGGCAGACCGACGGCGCTGGCCTATGGCGGCTGGAAGGCCGATGGCACCGCGGTAGCGCAGGTTGCCTACGCGGCTTTTGGCGGCCAGATCTGGTGGCGCGGGATAACCGGAACTTTTGTCGCTGCCGCCACGCAGCCTCCAGGCGCCAAGACCGTCACCAGCATCGTGATGGACCCCACCAATTGGGAGGTGGCTTATGCGGTCGACGACGCGCACATTTACGCCACTGTCGACGGCGGTAATAACTGGACCGACATCACCCCGGCGGCCACCGGAAATGCGTCGCTGCCGGTCAATGGATTGCAGTCGCTGGCCTTAGTCAAGGTGTCGGGCGACACGGGCGGAAAGACCAATGCGGCCGTGGGAGACATCCGCATCGACCTGCGCGACGGCACCAGCTTCACGGTCAACCTGGCCTCCGCGACCACTTATCTCGACCTCAAGAACGCGATCGAGGCTGCTTCAAAGACCGCCCCCGCCCAGCCGGTGCGCGTCACCGTCAGCACCGACGGTGGCGCCATCAAGCTGACTGGCGTAGGGGTTACGCTGGCGCGCGTGGTTTCCGTCAACGGGTCGCTGGCGGCACGTGATTTGAAACTGCTGGCCGACCAGGCAACGACGGCTGTCAACGGATCCACGCTCACCGGAGGGGTCCTCGCCGCCATCACCGATCCGACGTTGCTGAGCAGCCTCAATGCCTTAGCCGGCAAGACCGTCGGTGTCCGGGTCGGCCAGACCCTCACCGACGTCCTGCTGGTGGGCGGCATCGACGGCGTATTCCGTGCCTTGAATCCGCTTGGCAATCCCGCGGATTCGGACAGTGACTATCGCCGCGTCTCGGTTGGTTCCGCCGAGGTGGCGGCAGCCGGGGCCAACAATGACCTCATCTTCACCGGGCATGGTGCGTTTATCGCTGGCGACAATGTCCGGTTTGTCGTCGATGGCGCGGTGACGAAGGGCAACGAGCAACTGAACGCCTTGGCCGGTGGCGGCGCCGCGCGGCTGCTGGTTTTCAAGATCAGCGCGACCAGCACAGCGCAGGACATCATCAACGCGCTCAATCGTGCGCCTGCGCATTTGAAGATTTTCACCGCGGTACTCAAGCCGTTCGATTCCGGCATCGCCAACGATGGGTCGGGCGTGGTGGTCGCGCAAAGCAAGGCGCTCGCCGCCGCGCCACTGCATCTGGCGTTCCGCGAATTCGGATCGAGCCTGCCCAACGCGCCGGTGACCGCGATTTCCTATGCCAGTGAAATCAGCGCCGGCGGCAAGGATTTCGGCGACGTGCTGGTCGTGGGTGAGCGGGGGCGTGGCGCCTTCAAGATGGACGATGCTTCCACCTACCTGACCGCCGAATCCGTACTCACCATCAACGGCGACGCCAGCGACAACCTGATCACCGTCGCGCAAGACGCCAAGAATCCGAGCCTGATTGCCGTCCTGATCGACTCTCTGGTGGTTGGCGTCTATCAGGCCTCGACGATCGATCGCATTCTGATCAAGGGCTTGTCCGGCAACGATATAGTGGAATTCGACGGCCGCATCCGCGTGGCCGGCGGGGTGACGTTCGACGGCGGTGCCGGCAACAAGAACCGGCTGGTGATCCTCGGCGAAGATGCGGCCGCCACGCGCGATGCGGCCATCGTGGCCGGTGCCGGCATGGTCAATCTGGTGGTGACCAAGCCGATGGCGCTCGCATTTGTCAATGTGCAAAAGGTATTCAAGTCGGTGTCTGCCAACAACTTGAAGAAATTCCAGGACGGCCTGCAGGCGCTTGCATTCGATCGGACACTGTCGCAGGCCGTGGCCACCAAACAGGTTCCGCTGGTCGCCAATGGCCTGGGCAACGTGATCACCGCGATCGGCAAGGCAGAGGCGCCCATCGGCCTGCCCGACAACATCCTGCGGCCGGTCGAGTTTCGCGGTACTCCGCAGGCGGGCACCCAGACCCTGGGCGACAGCGAATCCATGTTCGCCCGTCTGCTGCAGGGCGGCCCGTCGGGTTTCCTGATTTCAGAACTGCAGTCGGCGGCCCAGGACTTCCCGACCCTGGCCACGCTGCTCGACGGGCTCGACTCCACACCCGGCAACGTGATACTCACGACCGACGCCAACGGCTTCGCGCGGTTCGACGTGACGGTGGAACGCACCTTCGGCGGCGCCACCACGCTCGACGTCGACGCCTTCGGCGGAAAACTGCGCCTGAGCGGCTCCGCCACCTTCTCGGTGGATGTGGTGCTGCACGTGGTGATCGGCGTGGATGCGGACGGCTTTTATCTCGACACCACGGCCGTGACCGGGCCGGAACTGGTGCTCGACAACATCCAGATCATCGGCGAGATCGAGGCGACCGGCCGTATCGGCTTCATCCAGGTCAGCCTCACCAACGGGTCGGTCACACTCGATCCGGGCGTGCGCGTGGCCATCGACCTGAAAGATCCCGGACCCGATCCCATCACCGGTGAACTCGACAACCTGATCCGCCCCTATGAGCTGTCGGCGTTCAGCGCGCTCGACTTCTTCACCGTGGATCTGCAAGGCAATCCCGCCGCCGACGACTTGAAATTCTCCGGCAACTTCTCCGTCGCGGCACTGGTTCCGGGCGGGTCTTCGGCGTTCACGCTGGTGGACGCCGGGCTGATCTTCACCTGGGCCGACATCGCCAATCCCCTCAACGTCATCGTGACCGCATTGCCGGGCAGCACCTCCGGTGAGTTGCTGGTCAAGTTCCTCAACCTCGACTTCCAGCAGTTGTTCCTGGATTTCCTCACCCAGGTTGACAGCCTGGGCGACCAGTTGCGCGATGTCTCCGCGCTCGATACGAAACTGCCCGCCATCGACCGCAGCGTCAACCAGATATTCACCGGCGCGCCCTACAAGATCGGCGACCTGCTGAAACTGCATGACGCCGTCGCGGCCTATTTCGCCAGCGTGGACGCGGCCGGCCCGACCATGAGCGGCCTGCTCGATGCGATCGTCAACGACATCAATCTCAAGATGGGCGGTGGTCTGTTGCGCATGGAACTGGTGATCGACAATGGCGCGCCGAAACTGCTGATTCACGTCGATTTTTCGCTCAATCCGCGCTTCACCGCCGACCTCGCGCTGGGCGATTCCCTGATCGATCTGGGCGTCACCGCCACCGGTTCGGCCACCGTGGAAGTGGGCGCCGATCTCGATCTGAGCATGGTGTTGGGTCTCGACCTGAGCGAACTGCTGGCGACCGGCTCGCTGGGGAATGCCGCCTTCATCGAACTCGACAACCTCAGCGCCATCGTGTCCATGGGCGCGCGCGACATCGACTTCGGGGTGGATTTCGACTTCCTCAAGGCGAGCATCAACGACGGTGCGGTACGCGTGAAGGCGGGCGCCAATCTGCTGCTCAAGGACCCGACGCCGCTGGACAACCGCATCACCATCAACGACCTGACCGGCACGCCCTTCGGCACGCTTGTCGAGATCCGGCCCACCAGTCCGGAACTGCGCATCGCCGCGGGCGCCATCGACCTGTTCGTCGGCGCCAATCCCGGCACCGCGCAGCAGGTCGGCATGCACGTGACCGGCCAGGATCTCGGTTTCATCCTCTATGGCGAGTTCGGCGCCACCCCGGCCACTCCGATGAGTTGGACCTACGCGCTCACCGCGTCCGGTTCGGTGGAACTGGTGGGCGTAAGCGGGCTCACCATCAGCGGTGACGTCGCCGTCAAGGTCAACACGACCGGGCGGCAGATCAATGAAGCCATCGTCACCGGGGGCGACGATGTCATCGTCAGCTTTGGCGCCGGCCAGGAAAACTTCGCGCGCCTTGAGGCCACCAACCTCGTGCTGGACATCGAAGGCTTTGTGGCGGCCAGCGGCTCTTTCGTGCTGGAACGACTCGATACTCCGGGTAGCGTGGACCTGCTCGGCCAAGGCAATGTGGCCGGCGCGGACGGCATCAAGGACGTGATCGATACCGAACTGCGGATCGGCGCGGCCTTGAACGATGTGTTCATCGGCACCGGCCGTGGCACCGCGGATGAAACCGGCCTGAAGTTCACCGATGGCACGCTGGGCATCGTGCTTTTCAGCCGGGTTGACCAAGCCAGGACTGTCCAGGACGCGTCAAAATATGCGGTCAAGGGCACGCTTGGTTCGGCCAGCCTTATCGGCGTGGATGGGATCACCCTGAGCGCCGACAATCTGGCGCTCGAAGTCAATCGCTCCGGGGCCGACTTGGCCGGCATCACCGTAGCGAAAGGCGACGGCACCAGCATCGACATGCAGTTCAACAGCGCCGCCAATGTCATTCGCGCCAGCGGCGGCGTGACCATGCAGGTGCAGGATTTCGTCTACCTCAAGGGAGCTTTCAATGTCGAGAAGACCGACCTCTTAAGCGGCATCGACCTGACCGGCCCGAGCGCGACCGGCCCGCCGGACGGCATCGATGACCGGATCGAATCCGAGATTCGCTTTGGCGCCACGATCGAAACGGCGTTCGTGGGCGTCAGGCGCGGCATGGCCGACGCAATGGGCGTGAACCTGGCCGATGGCACCCTGGGCGTGATCGTGTTCACCACGGTGGATCAAAGCCTGGCGACGCAGGCGGCCGCCAAGTACGCAGTCAAAGGTACGCTTGGCGTGGCCAGCCTGGTGGGAGTTGACGGGCTCACCCTGACTTCCACCAACATGTCGATCGCGGTCAATCGCAGCGGCAAGACCCTGAGCGGCGTTGTGGTGTCGACCGGGCCGCCGGGTGCGCCGCAAGTCGACATGAGTTTCGCCAGCACGGCCGATGTCACGCGGGCCAGTGGCGCGGTAGTACTGAAGTTGCAAAACGTTCTCGAGCTCGAAGCCACAGTCAGCATCGAGAAGACCGATGTCCTGAGTGGTGCGGACCTGATTGGTCCGAACAACGCCGCCGGCCCCGACGGCATCGATGACCGCGTGGAAACCGAACTCCGCTTCGGCGCGACGGTAGCGAACATTGCCCTGACAGGCGCCGCCGGCAGCAACGGCGAGATCGGGCTGAAACTCTCCGGCGGCACACTGGGCCTGATCGTTTTTTCGACGACCGACCAGAGCCTCGCCACCCAGGCAGCATCCAAATATGCGCTGAAAGGCTCGATCGCCTCCGCCAGCCTCCTCGGGATGGATGTCCTGAAGCTCTATGCGAGCAATCTGACCGTCGAGGTCAATCGCTCGGGCCGCGATCTGGCCGGCGTGCTGGTTTCCACCGGCCCCGGCGCGGCCACCGTCGCGATGAATTTCGCCAACACCACCGACCTCACCCGCTTCAGCGGCACGTTGGCGCTTGATGCGTTTTCCGGCGTTCTGGTGGCCCGAGGCGGGTTCGAACTGGAACTTGGCGAAGTGAGCACGACTGCGCCTAGCAACGGTGTCGCCTTCACCAACGCGCGCGCGGTATCGCTGACGCTGAGCAACGTCGGCCTGTTCGTCGGTACCGGCGCCAGCCTCTCCGGAACCACCAGCGCCGCGACCGTGGTCAACGGCACGCTGGGCTTCGGCGCAACCGTCACCAGGTTGACGCTGGTCAGCATCAAGGATCGCGGTGCCGATCTGGTTGCGACAACCGATGACCGCAGCTTCCTCGGGGTTGCGTTAGACGACTTCGACGGCGACCTGATCGGCCTGGAAGACCTGCTGGTGTTCCATGCCTATGACGTCGACGCGCTTCTGAACAAGTCTGTCCATGGCGATGGCGTGAGCACGGTGGCCAAGCTCGATTGGAGCACGCTCGCCACAACGGGCATGGACCTGACGGCGGAGAAGGCGGCATTCAATGCCACTACGCTAGGCAATCTCACCTCCAGCGTAGACCTCGCTGTCAAGGGCGGTGTCGCGTTGAACGTGCTGGGTGGCGTACTGGTGGCCAAGGGCGACTTCAACATCGCGCTCGGGCAGGTGAGGAGCGCGCTCCTGCCCAGCGGCGCCACCAATGACGCCGACGCGATGACGCTGACACTGAGCAATGTGGGCGTCTTCGTCGGCGTCGGTGGCAGCCTGGTCGACCATGGCGGCACGTTGCCGGCGACACCGAGCGACTACAGCGACGACACGGTCGTCAACGGCACCCTGGGCTTTGGCGTGACGGTAAGCAAGCTGACCGTGATCAGCCTGAAGGATCGCGGCGCCAACCCGACCCTCAAGACCGACGACCGCACCTATCTCGGCGTGGCGTTAGACGACTTCGGCGGCCAGTTGGTCGGACTTGAAGACCTGCTGGTGTTCAACGCCTACGGAGTCGATGCGGTGTTGAACAAAGCTGCGCACGGCGACGGCGTCACCGTGGTACCCAAGCTCAACTGGAAGACCTTCACCTCCACCGGTCTCAACATCAGCACAGCGCTGGCGGACCTGAACGCCACCAGCCTGGGCGACTTGACTGCAAGCGTGGACCTGGCGGTGGACGGCAACGTGGCCTTGAACGTCCTCAACGGCGTGCTGGTGGCGAAAGGCCACTTCAACATCGGCCTGGGCCAGATCAAGAGCGCATTGTTGCCTAGTGGCGTGGGCCAGGACGCCGACGCGATAACGCTCACCTTGAGCAACGTCGGCGTCTTCGTCGGTGTGGGCGGTAGCTTCAACACCAACGGCACGGCCAACGACTACAGCGACGACACCGTGGTCAACGGCACCCTGGGCTTTGGTGCGACGGTGACCAAGCTGACCG
>Ga0163154_10003375_pt1 | contig 22228 bp, 20 predicted proteins | sample OliLakLV19MP9P1_FD_148649 | JGI IMG/M metagenome (GOLD analysis project Ga0163154, IMG submission 148649) | Freshwater microbial mat bacterial communities from Lake Vanda, McMurdo Dry Valleys, Antarctica - Oligotrophic Lake LV.19.MP9.P1 | ecosystem: Environmental > Aquatic > Freshwater > Lake >... | reverse complement strand
CGCTATCTCCGCTCTGATCGATACGTTCAACGGCTTGCATTCGCTGTATCCCTCTTTTCCCTATCTTGAAGTCGTCAAACAGTATAACGTCGGGCAGTTCATCACCTCGCCGCCTTGGAACGCGATGGGTCCGACCAATATCTCGATGTATCCGTTTGCGATTGGATTGGCATTTTTTGTGCCACTCGATCTCTCGTTTTCGTGCTGGTTCTTTTTTGTCGCCCGCAAACTGTTTCAGGTCTTCGGAAGCGTGGCGGGATTGAATACCGACGGCAATGTTGGATTTCCCTATTTTGAGCAGCAGGCGAGCGGTGCTTGGGTAATGTGGAGCCTCACCATCGTTTGGGCGTTGCGCGGACAGTTCAAGCGAACATGGCAGGCGGCGTTTGGCAAAGAGCGGCGTCTGCTGATCGGCGAAGAACGTTCTGAGGCGAAGGAGTATCGCGCCGCATATATCGGGCTTCTGATCGGCGTGATCGTTCTGGCGGCGTATTCCGCGAAACTGGGCTTGACGCCGTGGGTCGCGTTTCTGTTCTTCGGGCTGTATTTTCTGCTTGCACTGACGCTCACCCGCGTTCGGGCAGAACTCGGCACGCCCCATGAGATTTATTTCGTCAATCCGCGCCTCGTTCTGGTAACTCTGTTTGGAACGCAAGCCATCGGAGCGCAGTCGCTGACGATTCTTTCGGTGATGTACTGGTTCAATCGTGGCTATCGTTGCCATCCGATGCCGAACCAATTGGAAGCGATGAAGATGGGCGATGTGGCGCAAATCCGCACACGCTCGCTGATTCTGCTTCTTGTAATCGCGTTTGTGTGGGGCGCGATGCTGGTGTATTGGGCGAACCTGCACGTGACCTTTACGGAAGGCGCGACTGCCAAAGCGTCCACAGGCTTCAAGCGGTGGGTCGGCGGCGAGAGTTACGACAGATTGCAGGGGTGGATTGCGACGCCGCAACGGGTGAATGCGACGCAGTTGACGTATACTGCGGGCGGGGCAGTGATGGTATTGTTCCTGCAAGTGATGCGGCGCGGGTTTTTATGGTGGCCCTTCCATCCGGCGGGGTACGCTCTGGCGGTGAGTTTCGCGATGGATTATTTCTGGTTCTGCTTCTTCATTGCGTGGGTCGCCAAACTGTTGATCATTCGATTCGGCGGCATGAAAATGCACAACGCGGCGGTTCCGTTCTTCCTCGGTTTGGTCTTGGGCGATTATGTGATGGGATCGGTGTGGGCGTTGTATGGTCCGCTCAATGGCTTGCAGACCTACAAGATTTTCATATAGTGGGTCATTGGGTCGTTTGGCAATTCAGTTCGGAAGAAACGAGGAGGCGAAATAGCGAGAAGGCTCAGGCGTTGCGGTCAATGACGAGTTTGATGAGGGCGTCGCTGATGCGAAAGTTAGTCGCCTTGAGTTCAGAAAGGGCAGTCGTCAGGTCAAGCCATCCCTGTTGATGGGCGCGTTCCAGTACGCCAACAGTTCCAGTAACATTTAGCCCCTGATTTTCTGCGGCAATTCTTGCAGACAAGTCATCAATCAAGAGACCAGCAAACTGAATTTCGAGAGCAAGACCAATGGCAGAACACTCACCCGGATCGAGATATTCATCAATAAAGAGAAGATTGCCGCTACGGATTTCAAGCCAGTCCGGTCTGTTCTGTATCCAGTCCCGAACAACCTGTGGGGTTCTGTCAGCCGTAAGTTCACGGTGAACTTCTGTCGGAATGATCACTGTATCAAAAAGGTGAGGCAAAAAGTCCACGTAACCGAGTATAACAAGATAGTTGATTGGGCTGGTATCAGAAATGACAATCATTTCGGCGGCTTTCCTAACATTTTTTCCAGATTCGCTCTGTCTTTTACCAAATCCTCTGCATCGTAATTCGGGTAAACACCCAGTTTGCTCAAGAATTCGATGGTCTCCCAACGATCCTCGAAGCCCAAAATTCGACGTACCAATCCTGTCCCAATTTTGCGTTCCTGATATGCCTTGACTGTGACGGCTTCCAGCATCTCGCGTGAGAAGTTGGCTCCCCAAATCGTTTGGATATGCTCTTCGACTTCCTGTGGAATCTCTAAATTGATAACCATGACGCGCTCCTTTTTCTCGGTTTATAGTATCATGTTCGCTCTCGATTGGTCAAGTGAAACAAAAGGAAAACCGCCGTCCGAAATGTCGTGACGGCGGTTCCTTCTAAAAACTGCGGGGCAGTGTCCCAACGACCCAATCGCCCAATGATCTAACACACTATTTATGCTTCAACCTGATCGAGGGCGAAGAGTTTGTAGGCGTTCTCGTGGACGATGCGCCGTTTGTCCGTTGCGGAGAGGGGCGAGTCTTCCAGAAGTCCGAGGGCAGCAATCGGGTCGCGTTGGGGCGAACCGCTTCCAAACAAAATGCGATGTGAACCGATAGCGTCCACTGCCGCCGAAAGTTTGGCGCGATCCAACGCTCCCGACGTTTCGAGGTAGATATTGACGGATTGATGTGCCGCCGCAATCGCTGTCCTCCAATCGCTTCCGCCCATGCCGACAAAGACAAACTTGTGCATGGTATAGGTTTTAGTGAGATGCAGAGCCATGTCCACACACGCGGCGTTTGGTGTCAGAATGAAAATCGGCTTCTGATAGCGACGGCACGCGGTCAGAATCTCATCGGCAATCAACGAGTGGAGCGGCATTTCAGGGTTTGTGCCGACCATCATCACGCCGAGAAACTTTTTGCCGCCCAGCAGGTCTTTGATCGCTTGCACCGACGGCTCGACCCGATTGGTGTGCGCGACAAGACAGCCGTACAAGCCCTGTCCCTGATCCAGCATCGCCTTGAGAATGCGATTGCCGGAAATGGGATCGACTCGTGCGGCGCGGGCGGCAACAAGCAGGGTGCGATCAATGCCGCGCTGCTGCATCATCGCCATCACCTGCTGATGGTTCTGGTTGACTCCCGGAAGGACATAGCCCTCCAATTCGGCAAAACTGTCAAATACGGGCATGGGCTGTTATCCTAAAATTCGGCGGGCGTTCGCGCCCAAAATCTGTGTGAGTGCCTGTTCCGTGACACCGGAGAGGCGCACCGTCTGAATGGCTCCGGCGAGCGGTTGAAGCGGGGCGTTGGTTCCAAGCAAAATTCGTTCCGCGCCGATGGTTTCTGCGAGCATCTTGATTGCTCCCGGAATCAGCAATGCCGAGGTTTCGACATACCATTGCGGGTGGCGTTTGAGTGCGGAGACGGTTTCGGCAAGCAGCGTCGCATGAACGCCCTCCAAAATGATTGGCTTCGGCACGTCGCCGATCAAACGCTCCAGCGCAGTAATATCGCCCGGCTTCTGCACATCAATCATTACAGGCAGGGACGCGGCAGCGGCAGTCACCAGTTCGCCAAGCGGCGCGAAGTCGAGTGGATAGCCCTGTATCTCCGGCGCGAACCGTACCATACGATACTGCCCGACAAGCCCCGAAACCACCGAATTGTCGCCGAAGTACATCAGTGGGTTTAGGGTTGCTATTGGAAGCAGTTTGGGGTGTTCACCGCACGCGGCTTTGGTCGCGCTGTTGCCTGCTGTTGGATCAAGCAGAAGTCCCAGAGTGGACAGCGTGTAGGCAGCCTGCACCTGATATTTCTGCATCAAGCCGAGCAAATCGTCCACTGCCAGATCGGAACTCGCCATCGGCAACGGACCGAACTGCGTATTTACGTCAACAATCTCCATAAATTCTCCAAACACAGCGGGGGTTTTAACCCACCGCCTGAAGTGGCATTCCGCCAAGCGTCCTTCGGACGCGCAATTTCACCGAGTCAATTCTCGGCAACGGGCGGGAATTCCTCTTCGATTTTTGTTTTCGTGCGGGATTTTCTTTATAACCGATGCGTCAGCATTCCATTTTCCTTGATTTTTCGGAAGGAACCTTCAGTGAGCAGTTCGGCTTGCTCTATAATCTCTTTCCAATGACTGAGGAGCCAAGCCGCTTGCTGTAATGCCATGCGGTTGTTATAGAATCGCTCGATAAACAGCACCGTCGCGCCGCTCTCAGTCAGGGCTTTTTTCTCTTAGGCGTTGCGGGTAATGGCAATATCTTGAGTCAAAATCACCCAGCCTCTGGCAGCAATTTCGGGTATCCACTCCACATCTTTAACATTGAAAGGCGGCGGATAAAGTTCGCGTAAGTGCTTGACTTCATAGCCTAAATTCGCGAGAAATGCCGCCAAATGCGGAGAAAGATTGTTGTCGAAGCAGAAAGTCATGCCGCTTTCTTCAAGAAATCACGCAACGAGACCGCATCTTTGACCGCTTGCTGAGAAGTCTCAAACCACTTCGCCGTTGTACGGACATTCTCGCCCGCTTCCACCATTTTCAGCAGAGCATAAGATGAGACGCCGGTTTGTGGGTCTATCGGGTTACCGGAATTGCGCTCAGGATCGATCACGACAAGACGTTCGCGCCCAAGAGGATACCATCGCGCCGCCACCTCGTCAATATATTCTACATTCGTCAGATAACCCTCTGCCATCTCCATCATGAAGAGTTGACCGGCTTTGAGTTCTAACGAAACGCGCTCAACCGTGATTCCTGTCACATCACGAGGAGAGATTTCCGCGAAAATAGAGCGTCCATCATGCAAAATGCGTTTGAGGGCAAACGGGTGATCGGTGTGGAAATACCTGCGGGCATTGTCCAATGCGACACGAATGGTCGGCATAGAGATATTCTCTTCGCGCAGTCGCTTGATCAATTTCAATTCAATGAGTTCTTGAAATGTGACCACTGTAACGCCGTCAAGAGGCTCTAATTCCCGACAGATTAAGCCGCTCTTGGGATCGCTCTGTGCGTTTTGCGAGTTCCGCGCTCCCTCTACCCAACGGCGCACGGTTCGAGTATCGGATTGGAGGAGAACGGCGGCGTGCGGCAATGTATAGACGCCTTTGCCAATAAGTTTGCTACTCATCTTTGTCTCCTCCTCGCTGTTCTCCGTGTCCCCGTGGTTCTATATCCGTTCCAGCACGGTTTTGAGACGGGTCAGGACGGTTTCGCGCCCCAACGCCCACAGAGTTTCGAACAATCCGGGTCCGACGGTGCGCCCCGTCGCGGCAACGCGAGTCGGATGAACCGCTTGCCCAAGCGACAATTCCATCTCAGCGGCAATTGCGTGAACCGTTGTATCCAGTGCTTCGGCAGTCCATTCCGGCAATGCCTCGAACGCCGCGATCTCTCTGGCAAGCAAGGTTTTGACATACTCGCCCTTGAGCCACTTGCCAGTCGCTTTTTCGTCGTAGCCGCTCGGATAATCCAATTCGATGAAGAAAAACCCGACCAAATCCGTCACTTCCGACAGCAGTTTCAACCGCTCTTTTTCGAGAGGCAGAACCCGCTCCAGCGTGTCCCTTTGTTCGGCAGTCGGCGGATCACTCACAAGTCCGGCGGCGATGAGATAGGGCAGACAGAGTTTTATCAGGCGGGCATTGTCCATTTGGCGGATATAGTGACCGTTCATCCATTTGAGTTTGTCGTAATCGAAAACCGCAGGATGCTCAGTCAAGCCCTCCAAGCCGAAACGATCTAAAATCTCTTCACGGGTGAACAGTTCGCGGTTCTCTTCGCCCGCCGACCAACCTAAAAGCAACAAGAAATTGACCAGCGTTTCCGGCAGATAGCCTTGCCGCACAAACTCCATGAACTCTGTCGAACCATGCCGCTTGCTGAGTTTCTTTTTGTCCTGCCCGATGATCAAGGGGACGTGTGCGAAGATCGGCGGTTCCCAGCCCAATGCGGTATAGATAGCGACCAATTTTGGGGCGGACGAAAGCCAGTCGTCTCCACGAATAATATGGGTGATCTCCATGAGGTGATCGTCAACGGCGCACGCCAAGAAATAAGTGGGGAAGCCGTCGGATTTGAGCAGAACCTGATCGTCCTGCGTCCGGTTCTCGAACACGATGTCCCCGCGCACCGCATCTTTGACGACGGTTTGACCGTCGAGCGGCATAGCAAGGCGCACCACACGCGCCCGCCCTTCCGCTTCCAGACGTTCACGGTCTGTATCGGTTAGGTAGCGGTGGCGGCGATCATAGCCTGTCGGCAAGCCCATCGCCTGCTGCTTTGCCCGCATCTCTTCCAACTCTTCTTTGGTGGTATAGCAGAAATACGCCTTGCCCTCAGCGATCATCTGATCCGCATATTTCTGATAGAGTTCCAGCCGTTCGCTCTGCACATACGGCGCAGCACGTCCGCCCGTGACCCACCACTCATCCGGCAGAATATCGAGAAAGCGCAGACTCTCTTCGATCTCGCCGATGGCTTCGGGCTTGTAGCGTTCGGGCGTTCTGTCCGTATCTTCCAATCGGACAATAAACTGACCGCCCATTTTGCGGGCAAACAACGCATTATAAATCGCCGTCCGCAAGTTCCCCACATGGGGCGAACCTGTCGGCGACGGCGCATATCGGACACGCACGGACATAGGAGACTCCCAGAGGGGGAGAAAGGGAGAAAGGGAAAGGGGGAGACAAAACCCAATACAGTGATCCACGAAAGAACACGAAATCCACACGGGAAACAATGCAAAAATCCTGAATTGGAATTCTTGAATTGTCCCTGTGTTCCCCGTATCCCCTGCGGTTCGTTTGTTTTTCTCCCTTTCTCCCCTTCTCCCTTTCTCCTCTTCTACTTAACGAGGTGCTTGCGCTTGCTCTTGTCGAAGCCTTGGGTCAGTTTCTTGGTGTCGTAGACCCATGCCCCGCCGCGCTGTGTGAAGCAGTGATACGCGGAAAGATTCGAGGCGACAAGGCGGCGCGTCATACGGCGAATGATGTTCAACTCGGTGTGCAGAGTCAAGAACTCCATTCCCTTGCGGGCGTGTTCCATAATCTCGCACATGAGGTCGAACGTCGAGATGTTTTCGCGCTCGGCACGCTCCTGCATCACTTGGAGTTCGTTCAAGCGGTTGCGGCTGATGAACATGGTCGGCTCGGTTTCGTCGTTATAGGTGACGGCGTAGCGATCCGCTACTTGGCGTTCCATCGTAAAGGTCGCGCCGGAGTCAATGGGAATCGTCTCGAACCAGTCGTACAAGCCGTAAAGCAGGTTTGTCTCGTTGTTCGCCCAAACCGTGATCTTCTGTCCATTCGGCAGAAGCAGTTCGACTTCGAGAATGGTGGGTTCCTGCGGGAAGAATCCCGGCGGGAACTGGCACAACGGCAGGGTTCCGATCATCTTGTGATGATATTTGATGACAGCGCGGGCATTGGAAGGCGGCGTGAAGTCGGGCAGTTGCTGCGGCTCTTCGTCGTATACGTCCTGTGCCAGCGGATTGCGAATCTCTTTGTCGAGTCCGCCGTCCAAGCCTTCATCTTCGAGGAGTTGATCGAGTTGATTGCCCTCTTCGTCGGTGAAACTGAGTTTCGGAATTTCGAGCAGTGACGGCACGGTGAACACATACGGCGGAATGGTTCCTGCCGGACGATAGCGATCCGACCCGACCCAAATCACCCGCGAGTCGTTTTTGAGGGCATCGGTCACGGTTTGCAGGTCTTCGGCGTAGGTGCGGTACGACGGCGTGACATCGAATACGTTCTCCAGCAAATCACCGGAACGCTGTGAGTTTTCGTTCTCCAAGACCATTTCGATGAGTTCTTCGCGCTCGTTGTCGCCAATAATGAGCGGTTTTGCCGCTTCCATCGCTTCGGCTTCGGCGTTCTCGCTGACTTCCTGCTCGGCAAGCACGGGGAACTGCGCGGTCAACCTTTTGGCGTACTCTTCGCCAACGACATAGCCGCCCGGCAAGAGGGAGACGTTGGGCGTTGTGGCAATCGCCTCATAGAACGCTTGCCCGTCGTATTCGTCCTTGTTCTCCAGCGCACGCCATGCCAAAAACTGGATCGCTTTCTGTTTGACAGGCACATTGACTGCTTGCAGAAATGCGGTGATACTGGCAGGGTTATGAACGCTCAAGCCAGTTTTGACGGCGTCGGCTTCGTAGGGAAACACATCGGCATCGTTGAGGAAATTGTCGAACAGGATTTCGTCTTCGTCCTCATAATCAAGGAGCAAAAGCCAACTTGTCGGCGCAACGTCTTCTTTGCCAATGGCAATATATTGGGTCGCTTTGTTGGTGAGCCGCAGGATCATCTCTTCGTAAACGTCGGCGGGGCGATGATAAATATAACTCAACTCTTGCGCCAAAATGCTGTAACTGGTCGGCTTGCCAATCGATTCCAGCAGGGTTTTGAGCGTGCGGTCTACGGTATATCGATCATCGTTGAAGCGTGTCCAGAGCGTCCATTTATTGCCCTCGACGACGGTCATCGTGGGGTTGGTGGTCAGGATGACGCGGGCGAGTTTGAGGTCAATCGCCGAGTCTTTGGCATATTTGACGACTTCAGACGCTTTGATAGGTTCGCCCGCTTCGAGCAGGGCATCGGCGATCAGGCTTCCGGCGAGTGCGGTTGCCCAGTGTTCTTCGGTTTGGGGTGTTGGGGTTGCAATTTTGGTGGCGGTAGCCATAACTTTCCGTTCTCCTCATAATACACATATAAGCAACCCGCTATTATAGCACAAAGTCGGGCAAAATACGGACGCAAAAAACCGCGCCGACTATTTTGGAAGGCACGGTTTACCTCGAAGTCGAGACCGGAGTAATTAGACCTCTTGCAAGAGTACAGCGAAATGAATTTCTCGTGCAGGTCTCGTTCCGCCGTGCCGTGCTTCGCACTCTCAAGGCAAGAGAATTTCGTCCGTAGGACGGCTGTTTTTGAGTCGGGTACGTTCTTGTACCCGACTTACGCAAGAGGTCTATTGAGTTTCATGGCGTTCTTCTCTGTCACACGTCATCTTGTTTCATTATACTCTGCGAGGGAGCGGACAGCAGGAAGTGTCCTGTTCCCTAATCCGGGCGTTTGATGAGGAGCGTCTTGCTCGCCCTTTCGTTTCCGGCGTCCGTGATCGCGTAGACCTTATAATTTGCTTCGCTGTCCGGTGCTTTTAGTCCTTCATTAGTCTCCATCTCTAATTTCGTCGTATCCGTGGTCGCAACCGTCGTCTCGTTATCGGCTTTATAGGGAATCGTCGGCGAATAGCGCAGTTCATAACTCGTGACGCTTTTGGTTGGAGACGCCTTGAAGGTCACGACTGCCGCCTTCTTTACAGCATCCCAAGCGATAATCGGCTGTACTACCGCTTTCGGCGTTCCCGACGGCTTCGGAGTCAGGCGCGGCAAGGCTTCGACGAGGGGCGAAGTCGCAGGAAATCGCGCTTTGACCGCCAGAATATACTCTTTGAGACGGTTATAGATCGGCTTGAACGAGTCGTCGCGGGTCTTGATAGAGATCGTCAGGGCTTCGCTCGTGTTCCGAACATTGGCAAACGCGGTTCTCAAATCCGTGAGGTCGGTATTGAAAGTCGCTATCGGATAAGCACTCAATAATAACAATGGTGGGGTAAAATTAGGAACACCGACGAGGGCATTGATGGTCACCCAACGGGTCTGCATATCATCGAACGTCTTGAGGAAACGCCCCTCGAACGCGCCCTCATTCGGAAGCGTCGGAAGTCCTGCGGTATACTGTGTGCCTTGCAGTTGGTAGAGTACTGAATTGCGGAACTCCGACATTCGGTTACGCATATTCGTCTTGCGGGTATCGCGCAGAGCCGCCGCATCTTCACGCAGGTTTGTTTTGCTCTGCACATCAGTTACTTTCAATTGGAGAGCGTCGCGATCTGCGATCAAATTGGCGATGAGATAGTTGCCCTTCAGTTTCAAGTCTGTTGGGAGCGTATTGCCGAGCGCGATATTGACCTGTTGCCAGTTCCCGATAATGGTGTTGACAACGGGGATATAGTCGGAGGGATTGATAGAACTCATGATGATGCTCCTGTCTGCGTTGTGATGCGGTTTGTTGGTATTGAAGATGCTCCTGCCGGGTTTGTTACTGCATTGATTCTGACAGGAGCGCAACCAATCTCAGTATACCCGATATCGACATTAATCAACCGTGCCTCAATAGTAGGAAACCGCCTGACAAAATAGAAAGGAGCATTATCAGTCACTATAGACCCGGTCTTATACTGAACAACCCTGCCGCAAAGTCGTCTCTTGCAGGACAAAATACGACTCACCGATAAGAAACGAATACTTACCGTGCCTTGTCACACATTCGCTCAGACGTATCAGCGACAAAGGAACCTTGATGAAACTTCTCGCCTTGTCTATTGCTGCTCTCGCTATTGGCAGCCTATCTCTTGATGCTACGGCACAGGTCACCTTTCAGCGCGAAACCCTTTTGACCGGAAGCCAGTTGGCTTCTCTTCTCAATAACCCCAATATCCTTTTGAACAGACCGGGGGATTTTGCCAACCGCTTCTTTCCTTTCAGTGTATCAACGGATGCACAGGGCATCTATTTTGCTGCGGCGTTCTATCAAAACACAACATCGACGTATCTGCTGCGTCCGAACGGCACTCTGTCAACCCTCAGCACCGGAACGGACTTTTCCTATTTTGATATGGGCGAAGGACAAATTGTTTACGCCGGGGGTGGCGGGATAGGAAACCCCTATCCCTACAACACCATCTATGCCTCCGACGGAATTCAGCGACGATTGATCGATCAGATCGCTCCGCCGACGAGAGTAACAGGTGTCTCCTTAGATAATGGCAGTATCTTCTATTCCACGGTGCGGAATGTGGGGAATTCGAGCGACCTCACCATCAAAGAACATCGAAATGGCGCATCACAGACCCTGCTACAGTGGACAACCGCCTCGTCCCCCAATGCCAACGCTCGTGAGCTGTTCGGTGTTGACAAGAACGATGCGGGTCTGGCGTTTATGACTTCCACTACGGATTTTGGGGCAGACCTTACGCTCTATAATCTCAATAATGGAGTGGTTTCGCCGATTGTCAGCCAGCAGGACAATCCCAATGTCAACTTGCGTGGGGCGACCAACGTCGAGTTCAACGCAGGAAACTATCTCATCGAAAAGACTTTTAATAATGGGTTTGCGGGCGCACCCGCTCTCGTAAAGAATGGTCAGGCTATCGACCTCACATCGCCCGATATCCAGTTTTTTCATGATTCTGCACTGCTCGGTGACCGCGTCATCGCCAGCCTCGACGGATTCAATACACGTTCAGGAGGTCTGTATCTGTGGCAAAATGGGCAGTACATCCTGCTGGATAACGCAAATCAGGGGTTCAGCACAACCTATCGCTACCGCATCTTCTCCGATAGTCCGAACTCGGTGGTTGTATTCCGCTCAGGAAGTGACTCCAGCAACAGGTATCTCGATCTGTTCCGCTATACCTTTCCTGCAACCGTTCCCGAACCCGGTTCCGTCGCCCTTTTTGCCTCTCTCGGCGTGATGGGGATGGCGTATACGCGCCGACGAAACAATATCGCCCGCCGATAAACAGAAAAACGCCCCTGATTTTCTCATTCTGAGTAGAGAAAATCAGGGGCATTCAAGAAAAAGGTTAAGAGCGAACACTTGCATAGTTATAGACTGTGATTGAAGGGCAAGCCTCTGCGGACAAATCGTTGTCATGCGCGACGAGAGGAACATTCAAGTAAAGCGCAGTCGCGGCAACCCAAGCATCCCCCGCTTCCAATCGCCGTCCCGTACTCCGCGCCTCGTCCATAACACGCGCCCATGCATCTGCAAGCGCACTCAAATATTCGACAACAGCAAATTGCGTCAGAAAAGTCTCCAATCCCGCAACTCTCTCCGCTCCCCAGCCGTCTTTTCGTGTGCCATACCGCATCTCCGCGACGGTCTGAAAACTGATAACGAGAGAAGCGTCGTCAATAAGAGGCGCATACAAAGCGATCTCCGGCTTCTGCTTGAATATCCGGCTTATGATAGAAGTATCAGCGACGGCGGTGTTCATTCAGGCTTCTCCTCTGCCGCTTTACGTCGCATCGCTCGGTTCTCTTCAATCGCCGCAATAAAACCGTCCTCGATTTCGCCCTCCCCAATTGCTTCTGCCGCACGCATAATCTCCTCAAACGTCCCATTTCCCACACGCGGCGGCACAATCCCTTTGAGAAGATAATCAATCGTATCCGAAGGCGACAACCCACGCCGCTTCGCCTCCGATTCCAGACGCTCATGAACAGGTTCACTCAATTCAATCGTTGGCATCTTATCCTTTCCCTCCTCTCAAACACGATATGGCATTATACCACGCCAAGCCCGCCCCAACTTTCAACAAAAACTAAACACCACGCCGCGCAAGTGCCATAATAGAGGAGAAGAGAAACAGTTCGCCAGTGAAAGTCGTATTCACGGGGAACACCCAAACTATCCTATCGGAAGGAACCGCCCATGTCAACGGAAATGCCCACCCAAAATATCACCGAATCCCTAGAAGCTGGATCGCTGCTCCACGCCCCCAAAGAGAGCAGTACATTTATTATTTTCGGGGCGTCGGGCGATCTCACCAAGCGCAAACTGATTCCCGCGCTCTACAATCTCGCCTGCTCCAAACTGCTCCCGCCCGACTTCTCCGTGATCGGGTTCGCCGTAACGCCGATGGACGACAAATCGTTCCGCGAAACCGTCAAGCAGTTCCTGATGCAGAGCAAAGAAGCCAATCCGTATGACGTCCGCGTTTGGGATGAGTTCGCCAAGCATCTGTATTATATCACTGCCGATTTCCTCGCTCCCGATGGTTATGAAGCCCTCAAGCAGCGTCTCGAAGACATCGAAGGGCGCACCGATCATCCCGACAACCGCCTCTATTATCTCGCGACGCCGCCCTCCCTTTTCCCGGAGATCGTCAGTCGTCTCGGTAGCCACAACCTTGTCACGCCCGACGCCAAAGCCAACGCCACAAACGGTTGGACGCGCATCATTATCGAGAAACCGTTCGGGCGCGATCTGGAGTCGTCACGTTTACTCAATACCAATATCCACCACGTCTTCACGGAAGAGCAGATTTACCGCATTGACCACTATCTCGGCAAAGAGACGGTGCAGAACATCCTCGCGTTCCGGTTTGCCAACTCCATTATCGAACCGATTTGGAATAGAAGATACATCGATCATGTCCAAATCACGGCGGCGGAAACCCTCGGCGTCGAGCATCGCGGCGGCTATTACGAGGAGAGCGGGGCATTGCGCGATATGTTCCAAAATCACCTGCTCCAAGTCTTGAGTATTGTGGGAATGGACCCGCCGGTGAGATATGGCGGATCGAGTGTGCGCGACAGAAAAGCGGACGTTCTGAGAGCGGTTGTGCCGGTCAATCCAGAAAACTTGGCTCAGACTGCCATTCGGGGGCAATATGGTCCCGGCATGGTGGGCGGCAAACAGTTGCAGGGCTATCGGCAGGAGGCGAACGTCAACCCCGAAAGCAAAACCGAAACCTTTGTCGCGATGAAGTTGTTTATCGACTCGTGGCGTTGGGCAGATGTGCCGTTCTATCTTCGTTCCGGCAAGCGCATGGCGTCCAAAGTCACCGAGATTGTGATTCAGTTCAAGCGCGTACCGCATCTCTTCTTCCATCTCGGACCGGAAGATCAGATGGAGCCAAACCTACTGACGATTCGCGTTCAGCCCGATGAAGGAATCTCGCTGCGGTTCGGTGCAAAGGTTCCAGGACCGGAAATGCACCTGAGGCAAGTGCAGATGAATTTCTCCTATGCCGATGCGTTCAAACTCGAACCCGCCACCGCGTATGAAACCCTGCTTCTCGATGCGATGGAGGGCGACGCGACGCTGTTCAATCGCGCAGATGCCGTCGAATTGGCGTGGGAAGTGGTGGAGCCGATCCTCGATATTTGGAGCGCGACCAAGCCGTTTCAGCCGTTCCCGAACTATGCCTCCAACACTTGGGGACCGCTTGCCGCCGACCAACTGATGACCAACGACGGGCGCAAGTGGCATAACGAAATCTCGGCGATTCCGACCAAGCCGGGTGTTTCGGTCAACACGACGGGCGAGATGGTGAGCGGGGTGCGGCGCGGAGGCGGAACTCTTAAAACCGAAGCCAACGGCGACAAACCCGAAGCGGCTCGCTCGTTGGCATAGGTCGCGCAAAGAATGATACACTCTTGTGTTATTGTGGCAACGGGTCAGTATTGCCGCAGAGAGCAATGCTGTTTCTGTCAGTTCTGTAGCCGGGAAACTTGGGGTTGGGTCCCTTGAGCGATTTGACGTGAAGGTCGAGGAACAGATAGTTGCTCGTCTCATTATGTCGAAATTGGGGTTGCTCCGACAATACAGAGTCTTCCGGTATCAGACTTGCTTTTCCCAATATGCCTAATGTCGCCCAGATTGCCCACCCCCAGATGTCGCCGGGTTTCTGGGATATGGAGAAGGTTTCGAGCAGCAAGGCAGTAGAGGCAGGGGGCAGGAACCGCCGCCAACGGCTTTCCCGCCACGTTATCGGTCAGCGAATAAGAACGGAAGATTTGCTTTCCCACTCCCGGCACGTCAACGCGATGTGAAAGAGTGTCTGTGGGACACATGAGAACCTGAGCGTTCTTGAGATAAGGCTGCACTTGGATGTCCCACGTCTTGAGCCATGTTGGGTTTGCCTCAGCCATGATGCCGAGGGGCAAATGCTCATCGTGGTCTTGAGTATACATCTTGAAGGCGGTGCCGAGCTGCTTAAGGTTGTTAAGGCAGGAAGTCCGCCGCCCGTTTTCCCGCGCCCTCGAAAAAACGGGGAACAGCAATGCGGCAAGGATGCCAATGATGGCGACGACGACGAGCAGTTCGATGAGAGTGAACCCTACAGTAATACGCGATTTGTATTTCATGAGTGATACCTCCAACTCTATAGAGCCGCTAACATTGGCGGCGGTTCAATCGGAGGAATTATTTTTGCTGAATTACTGAGTTGCAATGTCCTTGCTGCGGGTACTGAAAGTACCCGGAACCCCAAAGTACAAGCGTCTTTACCTCACCCCCAACCCCTCTCCTGATACCCGAACAAGTTCGGAGGAGAGGGGAGTCCATACACGAATGGGTGCGTCTGAAAGACGCTTGTTTTTTCCAGACGGGGGTTTAAAACCTCCGGTGCGAGAGGTGAGTTACCTTAAGTCAGCAGACGGAAGAATTTCCACTCCGAGTACAAGAACGTACCCGGCACAAATACAGACGTCCTACGGACGAACTGCTTGAGGGATTTGTGTCTTCATGGAGAGGCTCTGCCCGCAACTTATGCCATGGGAAGGCGATAACCATGTGGAGTGCGTCCGCAGGACGTCTGTTTTTTAGACGGGTACGTTCTTGTACCCGGAAAACTACAACTGCTATGTTTCTCTTTCGCTCCCATTTTTGATGCTCCAAGAGGAAAAAGCCGTGTCTTTCGCGAACATCTCTCTCAGTTGATAGCGGCTCGTTGAAAAGCCAATTTTCTCATTTGATCTTTAGTCTTGTTTCCAAGAAAGGTTTATGGTTATGAAGCGTCGTGAATTCTTAAAAGCGGGAGCCGTTTCGGGTCTCGTTCTCCCCGCTGTTTCCGGTCTGACATCGAACGTGGAGGCTGCCGAAGCGCAAGCGGGCAACAACAAAGCGAAGTTCAAACTCAGGTATGCGCCGCATCCGGGAATGTTCCGCAACCACGCGCCGGGCGGTTACAGTGACGAACTGAAATTTGCCGCCGATAACGGCTTCGTGGCTTGGGAGGACAACGGCATTCGCGGACGCTCTGCCGAAGATCAAAAGAAACTCGGCAAAGAGATGAGCCGTTTGGGGATCGAAATGGGCATTTTCGTTGCCAACGATGACGGACTGGGCAAGCCGATTCTCACTTCGGGGGATCAGGGAATGCGAGACAAATTTCTCGCCAATATCAAGGAAACCGTCGAAGTCGCCAAGCGTGTCAATACCAAATATGTGACCCTCGTTATCGGAACCGAAGAGCATCGTCTGCCATTTGGCTATCAATTTGCCAATGTCGTCGAGGCACTCAAGCGGGGTTCGGCACTGTGCGAGCCGTCGGGCTTAATTCTCGTCGCCGAGCCGCTCAATATTTACCGTGATCATCCTGAATTTTTCGGAAGTTCCGTTCACCGAATGTATGCCTTGATGAAAGCCGTGAACAGTCCGTCGTGCAAGATTTTGTTCGATATTTACCATACGCAGATCAATGAAGGCAACCTGATTCCCAATATTGACCGCAGCTGGGACGAAGTGGCTTACGTTCAAACGGGAGATACGCCGGGCAGAAATGAGCCGGGAACGGGCGAGATCAATTACCGCAACGTGTTTCATCACATTCACAAAAAGGGCTATAAAGGCATTCTCGGTATGGAGCATGGGATTTCCAAACCCGGCAAAGAGGGCGAAGTCGCTCTCATCCAATCTTACCGCGATGCGGACAACTTCTAACTCCCCTCTCGCACCGGAGGTTTTCAACCCCCGTCTGAAAAAAACAAGCGTCTTTCAGACGCACCAACTCGAATTGACTCCCCTCTCCTCCGAACTTGTTCGGGTATCAGGAGAGGGGTTGGGGGTGAGGTAAAAACGCTTGTACTTTCTTGCTGGGTACTTTCAGTACCCGCTGCGAGAGGTGAGCTTCTAAAATACAGGGAGTAATGAGTAGAAAGTAGGGAGTAGGACACTTCCCTTTGCAGTGTTCCTACTGCCTAATAGAATAGGTGCGGTTATTCGATGATCAGTGTGGATATTTGTCACGAAAAAAAGGTCAGCTGCAATACGAATCCCTCCCAGATAAAAGATGCTCTCAAGGAGGGCAATCAAACCCTTTGGGTGGACGTGGAAAAGCCGACTGAAGAGGATTTCCAACTGTTGATCGAGCAGTTCGGCTTCCATCATTTGGCAATGGAGGACGCCCGCAAGCAGAACCAGCGGGCGAAAGTGGATCAATACGACGACTATCTTTTCCTCAGTCTGCGAACATGGACAGGGTTTCAGAGTGCCACAGACGATGTCGAAGAAGTGACCGATGAGATCGACGTTTTCTTAGGGAAGAACTATCTGGTGACGATCCATCAGGGAAATTCGCCCCCCGTGGCGGAGACGCGCCGACGCTGGCAGCAACATCCCGAACTGATTTCCGAGAAGCCCGGTTTTTTGCTGTACGAACTTCTCGATACGCTTGTGGACGATTACTTTCCGGCAATTGATGATCTGGATATCGAGATTGATACGCTGGAAACGGAAATCTATACGTCCGCTGCCAACATCGCCATTGCTCCCGCGCTCCGCATGAAGAAAAAATTGCTCCTGCTGCGACAATCTATCTCACCTACGCGGGACTTGCTCAACCAACTCCTTCGCAACGATCAGGCACTGATCCCTGCCGAGACGCGCATCTATTTCCAAGATGTTTATGATCATGCTCTGAGGCAAGTAGAGCAGGTAGACTTGCACCGCGATATTCTTTCCGGCGTGATGGATGCAATGGTGGCTCAGACCAGCAATCGCCTTAATCAAGTCATGAAAACGATGACCGGAATTTCCACCATTCTGATGAGTGCCGCACTCATCACTGGCGTTTATGGAATGAACTTCGACAATATGCCGGAACTCAAAACGCGCTATGGCTACTACGGCGCATTGGCAGGGATGGGCGTCGTTGCGGCGGTATTGACTTGGTTCTTCAAGCGCATCAAATGGTTCTAAGCACTTCGGGTACACGAGCGTACCCGTCAGCAGAGGTTTTAGAGATTAGGTTTTAGGACAATGCAGGGGGAGGGAGTAGAACGATTCTACTGCGGGTACAAAAACGTACCCGCCTGAAAAACAGACGTCCTACGGACGCACACTGCCACAAACCTTGAGTCTCCCCTCTCCTAATGAGGAACGAATGGCAAGGAGAGGGGTCGGGGGTGAGGTAGGACGCCTGTCTCAGCGATAACTTGTGCCGAGTGTTTTGAGCGGGCGATCTGTGAGCAGAAGCAGCAATTTGTTCTTTTTGGCGAGGGCAATGGAGCGTTTGCGGATAGCAGATTTGGTGGCGTATTCAATGACAAAAATCGGCTTGTCGAGCGGCTTGAGCGTGTTGATTAGCGCGATCTGAGAAGCAATATCATCGTTATTCTGTAACTGGTTACCATTGGCGAACAAATCTTCTACGCCGATGCCGTCAATGATTTCGCGATAGTCGCCCGCTTCAAGAATCTGCACGCCGTTTTGGGGAATCACCATGAAATCGGGTTTGGAATTACGGGCGTGTGCGGCGATTCGCTGAACCCAAATGATCATATCGGCGCGAAAGGTACGCTGCGTTTCGGGATTAACGCGGTTAGCGACGTATCGCTGTGTTTTTGGATCAATCTCGAAATACTCGAACCCGTCCACAATATCGAGATAGACACCATCGAATCCCTGCGCGACAACTTCATCCAGCGAGCGCAGCATGATCGCCTGCCAGTCCTCCTGCCAATATCGTACCTTGTAATTTCCCTTCCAATCGGGGTTTTCATTTTCTAAGAAGAGCGGGGCGGCTTTGTCGGGCTTGCCGTTGCGGTTGGCATCCCATGCCTGTTTCCAGTAGGGGCGATAGTCCTCTGCCTCTCCGATGCTGAGATATGCCAAGACGCGACGATTGGGCTTTCCGGCGCGGATTTGGGCGACGTGCTGCCGTGTCCATTTACCCTGTGCCGTTCCTGTATGCGACGCATCAATAACAATCCAATCGCGTCCCGACTTCGCCAATTTCTGCGCGGCGGCGGTGCGTGTTTTGCCCATGCCCTCGCCTTGAAGCACATACGCCAAACTTTGCGGCGGCGCAGATTTTTGTGCCTGTGACACGACGCAGCACGCCGATAATGCCAGCAAACAACACGCCAGCGTGTTTCGTCGAAGCATGGAATTTAGAACTCCTCGGTCAAAATATGCTTTGGAATGACGGCAAACGTGCGCTCACCATAGACGGGGGCGATATGCGCCTGATTTTGCCGATAATCCTCATCAATAACGAACGTAAACGCATCGGTCAAGCGACAAAACTTCTTTAATTCGGCAACCTCGTCCGGCGTTTCCGGCACAATGCGTAAGGTCAGCGCAATTCGCCGTCCCTCGTCATCGGTAATAACCGGATCGCCCGGTCGCATTCCCTCGATTTCTGCTTTCATTGTTGACCTCTCCAGCGAAATGAATTGTTGCTGTCCCAATCTCGTTGCTGACGGTAAGAGCGGGGGTTTTAAACCCTCGTCTGCATAGCCTACGGCTAACCGTCCTTCGGACGGCACAACCTTCCAACCGTATCGCGTCCGAAGGACGCTTGGCGGAACGCCATTGTGCCGGGTATTTTCAATGCCCGCACGAGAGGCAAACTCTCAGCAACGAGAATTGGACAGCGAAATGAATTTCTCTGCTTGGGGCGTACCGCCGTGCCGTGCTTCGCACTCAAAATCCAATGCACAGGCGCGTTGATTGAATTGCCCAATTGACCCAACGACCTGATCACCCACCGACCCAACAGGTTATTTGCCGCGATATAATTCCATCAAAAACGCGAGACACGCATCGGTGAAGACGCGCCCCACATTCGGCGCGAACGGAAATCGCCCATGCCGGGCGGGGGCGACTTCTGCCGCATAACCCTTGCGTGCAAATTCCGCCTCATTCGGAATAGAGCCGAGATACCCGTTCGCACATCCTATAATAAACGTCTGCCGGAACGGAGAATTCCGCCGAAGTTCTAAACCAAACTCGGCGAACAGTTCGCAGGGATGCGTCAAAAGCACGACATCGCCGATCTGTATGGCAGTGACGGTGCAAGGCAAGACCGACGTTCGCACAGAACTATTGACTTCCTGCCATAACTCGGTTCCGCCGGTCAACTGCTGCAACAGCCGCTCGCTCGATTCTACAGAGAACCGCGCTTTTTTCCCTTCAGGCGTTTTCGGATCGCGCTCCGTAAGCAGGGCGCGATAATCGTCCCGCTTTCGCTCCAACTCCGAACGCGACGGCACAATAATCGGCAGATCAATCGTGCGCGAGACCACTCGCAACGGGCGCAGACTCTCGATCTGTTTCGCGCCGCCGACTGCCATCAACGCCGCGCCCGCAAGCATCTGTCCTGCTCGCCCAATCTCGTTTTCATGCGCGAATGTCGGCTCGATGTCGCCGCAGGAACCCTGCAAAAACAAGGCATCGTCGTATTCCGATTGCAAAATGGCACGCGCCCGCGCTGGAAAATCGGGATTCAGTTGCTTGTCGTCTTGAGGCGTAGAAACCGGATCACACCCGAACGCAAACAAAACCGTAGTGCAGTCCGACTCGCTGCTGAGCAGTTCCAATGTCTGCACGGCGGTATCGATTGCGCCATCTGATTGCGCCCGATTCTTCGCCAATCCGACCAGTGTTGCCTGTCCCGAAAAAACATTGACATCCTCTAATTCGTCGCACGCCTGTACCACCGCACTCGCGATTTGGCGCGACAGCATACTGAGATAGTCATAATCGGGTTCGCCGCTTCCGATCAAGTCCACCGTCACAGGTCCTGAATGTGTATGCGAACACGCCAAAACCACATTTTCACGCGGAATACCCGCCATCTTCTCGATCAACTCTTGAGTGCGCCGAACCAACTCCTCCGACAAGCCAATCAAATCCAACGTAATTAGAGCGACCCGCTGCTGTTTCTGCTCCAAGACCAACGCCTGCGCGTGCAGCGACTTGACGCCCGACATGGCTTTGCGGTCGGCATAATCGCCATAACCGCACAAGTCTACGCCAAGTGGGGGAGTGATACTGCGCCAATAGACGCCCGCTTTGAGTTCGCTGTCTGCCATAAAATTCTATTGAACCACAGGGAACACAGGGACAATACAAAATCCTTGATCCACGAAACCACACGAAAAAGACGAAATACACTTCACCAAAGACAATGCAAAAATCAAAGGCAGGATCGCTCTATTGTTCTCTGTGGTTCTATGAATTGTTCTGTCCCCTATCCCCTATTCTCTATTCCCTATTTCGGGAAACATATCGAGCTGTGTGCCGTCGTCTGCCCACGTTTGCGCGGCGGCGGCTTGTTGAATGTGTGTACTGTGTTTGCCGTTTGCAGAGGTTTTGGTTCGGGTTTGAGCGGCGAGCGGGCGCGTTTTGAGCGCGGCGGGTTTCGGGGCTTTCCGAACAGAGTGACACCGGCGGCACCGCGCCTCATAACTCTCTTCTGCTCCGATCAAAATCGTCGGTTCGTCCCAAGCGGCAGGGCGTCCGTCAACAAGACGCTGCGTGCGACTCGCTTCGGCTCCGCAAATTTTACAGATGGCGTGCAGTTTCATCACGTCGTCGGCGAACGCCATAAGCTGCGGCATAAACGAGAACGGCAAACCGCGAAAATCCTGATCGAGACCGGCAACTATCACATGAACGCCCGATTCGGCAAGGCGCAAAATGAGCGGTACAATGCCCTCGTCGAAAAATTGAACCTCTTCGATGCCCACGACCTGAACATCGGGTTCGAGCAGACTTTCAAGGGTCGAAGAGTGCGCTACCGAATAGGCGTTGAAGGTCGTGCCGTCGTGCGTGCTGATGACAGTAGTTTCACAGCGCGTTTCGAGAGCGGACTTGAAGACTTGAACGCGCTTTTTGGCGTGCATGGCGCGGCGGACAAGGCGAATCAACTCTTCGGTTTTGCCGGAAAACATACTACCGCAGATCACGGTGAGCGATCCGGCATTGGTGCGTGTTTGGAAAGAGGCAGGTTTTCTCATGGACGATAACGAAATAAAAAAGTGTTGGGCAGGTCTTTGTGGTGCCCGCTTCAAGACGCCGTGATTCTACCAGATTTCTCTCCAATTCCAAACGGTTTTTGCTGGAATGAGGCGGTTGTCTTTGTTGATATCACGAGCGGGCATTGAAAATATCCGGTACGGTGGCGTTCCGACGAGCGTCCTGCGGACGCAACCGTTCTCAAAATTAGCAATTCACCATGATATCACATGAGATCAATAGTTGAAACTGTAGGCTATATTGAGAGAAGAATGACTGAGCGGAGAAATTATGACACCGACCCAAACGGAACTTGAAGCACTGTGTTGCCAACTCAACAGTCTTAACTCTGCTCAGAGAGAAAATGCAGTTGCCCAATTGCGTATGGCGGGAATTACTGCCGCGTTGCCGCTTCTTAACTTCGTTGCGATTGAACGCGCCGAGTTCCTGCATCGCCGAAAAAAGGGAAATCTTGTAAGTATCTCACCTCTCGCAGCGGGTACTGAAAGTACCCGGCAAGAAAGTACAAGCGTCTTTACCTCACCCCCAACCCCTCTCCTGATACCCGAACAAGTTCGGAGGAGAGGGGAGTC
>Ga0163154_10003366_pt1 | contig 22265 bp, 23 predicted proteins | sample OliLakLV19MP9P1_FD_148649 | JGI IMG/M metagenome (GOLD analysis project Ga0163154, IMG submission 148649) | Freshwater microbial mat bacterial communities from Lake Vanda, McMurdo Dry Valleys, Antarctica - Oligotrophic Lake LV.19.MP9.P1 | ecosystem: Environmental > Aquatic > Freshwater > Lake >... | reverse complement strand
ACCCGACTCAAAAACAGCCGTCCTACGGACGAAATTCTCTTGCCTTGAGAGTGCGAAGCACGGCACGGCGGAACGCCCCCAGCAGAGAAATTCATTTCGCTGTACTCCTTTAGTTTCCGGTAAAATGCGGCACCCTTGCCCCTTTGAGAGTGTCAGTTGTCAGACAATTGCCCTTCTGAAACCAGAAGCAGCGTTCTTTTTTTACTCTTTGCCCGATAATCAGGGCAACTTGAAGAAATGATTCCCTCTCATTTGAGAGGGAGAGAGTGTCAAAGTGTCTGACAGTCCGTCAGGCAGACAAATGTCAACAATATTTTACCGGAAACTAAAGGTACTCTTGCAAGAGGTCTAATGCAATACAAAAGCAATCGGCAATAGAAATTCTGCCCCGTGTTTTCAATCGGCTAAGCATACGCCAAAACAGAGCATCCATGTCCTCATGAATAATCAAGCCATCTTCTTGATAATTCACCTCTTGCACCGGAGGTTTTCAACCCCCGTCTGGAAAAAACAAGCGTCTTTCAGACGCGCCATTCCGTGTATGGACTCCCCTCTCCTCCGAACTTGTTCGGGTATCAGGAGAGGGGTTGGGGGTGAGGTAAAGACGCTTGTACTTTCTTGCCGGATACTTTCAGTACCCGGTGCGAGAGGTGAGTTGATAATTCACTTTTAGACTAATTTGAACCGCTTCGTGCTTCGAGTTGCAACCCAAGAGGCGGCGAATGAGATGGGAACATCTCTCTCGAAAAATTACAGGGATTGCTTTCTCATGCCCTCAAGAACTTCAATCAACAGCATGGGGAGCATTTTGACCGAGAAACTGACACAATGCGGCAGCAAAGATTTATGTCAACTTCTCATCTAATGACTCGTCTTCCAAATACTGCAATGTACTGATTCGCGCTGCCAACGCACGCGCAATCTCCTGAAACGCACGCCCCTGCTGGCTCTCCGGCGCAACGAGAACAGCAGGTTGTCCGCTGTCTCCGCATTGTGAAACAATAGCGTCGAGAGGAATAGTCCCCAAGAAAGGCGTGCCATGTTTGATTGCCGCTTGCTCGCCTCCGCCCGATCCGAAAATGCCGCCGCTCATATTCTCCACAATCCCCAAAATCGGAATCACGCGCCCCATGCCCTGCGAAAGTGTCCGAAACATCAGAATACTTTTGTAAGCGATCTCCTGCGCGACCTTCTGCGGCGTCATCACAATCACCACGCCTGACAGCGGAACCTGCTGCGCCAGCGTCAACGGCGCGTCGCCTGTTCCCGGCGGCAAATCCACAATCAGATAATCCAGTTCGCCCCACTCCACATCACCCAATAGTTGCCGCACCGTTCCCGCAACCATGGGACCGCGCCAGATCACCGCTTTGCCCTCTTCGACAAGGAAACCCAACGACATAATCTTGACCCCGTGCGCGTCAATCGGCATGATTCGTGGTCCCTTGTCGGTTTGCATCATGTCGGGGCGATGCTGGACGCCCATCATCATCGGCAGCGACGGACCATAAATATCCGCGTCCAGCAAGCCGACCTTCGCGCCCATCATGCCCAACGCCACCGCGACATTCACCGAGACTGTGCTTTTCCCAACGCCGCCCTTGCCGCTCGCGATAGCAATAATATGCTTGACACCCGGAACTAATTCCTGCCCCGTAATCCTCTGCCCGCGCACCTGTGCCGTCATCTCAATCATAACAGAAGTCACGCCCGTCAGTTTGGAGACAAGATATTGCGCGTCGGCTTTGATTTGATCTTTGACGGGACAGGCGGGCGTCGTGAGTTCAATGGTGAACGCGACATTGCCCTCGCTGATCACCACATCTTTGACAAATCCCAGCGTCACAATATCGCGCCCCAAATCGGGGTCTTGAATGCTGCTCAGTGTTTCTAAAACTTGCGATTCCGTAACCATTTACCAGATACTCTTTTCTTATTTTTTCGCACTGCTCTCTATTGTACCTGTAGAACAGGGCGCATATTTCCTGCTTACTGAAATCGGTAACAGTTCAGGGTTGTTGTAGTAAAGTTTCAGGCAGGCGTGGCAAGGGGTTGTCGCGGGGATTCCCGCAGCATTTCTTGACAGGCAGCCAGACATTCCTCGCCTCGCAGTTGTCATGTCGCAAACAAACTTGACAGCACGGTCATCGTCTGTGAACCCACAGGAGAGCAAGTTCCCCTTTCCCTGATGTCCATTCCACCGCCACCAAGCGAGCGGACACACCGAGACGCCGCAAGAGAACGGCGCGAGTGTCCCTACAGAAACAGACGAACGGTTTCCCACCCGTCGGAATATGCCGCCCACTCGGCGGCTTTGTGCTTGGCTCCGAACTTGCGACTTGCTCCCTGTTGTCCCGGCTTCCGTGCAGAAGGCGGGTTATAGAACACAGCGTCCCGACGCAGACGCGAGGGCAGGAACTGTCCGCCCCGACGCCTCTTGGCAAACGGGCAGGCATAAAGCGAACACCTGTTTTGTGACGGCGGCAGGGTTCCCTGCCGGAGACCGCAGGAAGAGAGAAATGTTTGTCCAATGGCGGGCGAGCAACCCGGATAAGACGGTGTGGGTGACAAACAATCTGCCGTCGAGATACGCCAAGATACGCACAAAGACACAAAAATAACGCAAACCGGGTTGGGTAAAAAAGAATTGAAGGGGTTCAAGGAGAACAGTCCATTCGGGAGACGCTTCACGGTTCATTCTCAGATGCCTCTTTGGTCAGAAGTTTTCTGATGATACGGGAAGCGGCTCCTTTTCTTCAATTTTCACTAAACTACAGCTATAGTGAGGCAGACACGTAATGTGTCGTGGTGAGATGGCAAGGAGAGGAGTTGGGGTGAGGTAGGTTTAAGCCGCCGTCATGAGATCGTCATCTCGGTACACGCTCACCCGATTGCGTCCGTTCGACTTGGAAGTGTAAAGTGCCTGATCCGCTTGTTCGACCAACTCTGCCCCGTTTTCCGAAGTCAGGCGGACGGAAACCACTCCCACGCTGACGGTAATCTTGCGTTTATCCCAGACCGCTTCGGCAATGGATTCTCGAATGCGCTCCGCCAACACCGATGCGCCGATGCTGTCAGTTTCCGGCAGAATGACCGCGAACTCCTCGCCGCCATAGCGTGCGACAATATCCGTCTCACGCGCCGCACATTTGAGAAGGTCGGCAACACGCTTCAGGACAACGTCGCCCGCCGGATGCCCAAAAGCGTCGTTGTATTTCTTGAAATAATCCACGTCCAAAAGAATGAGTGAGAGCGGCAAATCGTAGCGTCGTGTACGCCGGAACTCCTCGGCAAGCCTGTCTTGAAAATGGCGGTGGTTTGCCAGTCCCGTCAGTCCGTCGGTGATTGCCAATGCCCGCAGCAGAGTGTTGGCGGCTTCCAACTCCTCTTTCTGACATTCCAATTCTAACTTCTGCCCTTCGAGCATGACGCTGTATTCGGCGATCTGCACCATCTGCTGCTCGCTCAAGTCTTCGATTTGCTTGCGCTCCGTCACATCGGCGAACGTGGCGAGTGTGGCATAGGGCTGCGCTTCCCCGTCTCGGAACATCGGAGTCGCGTTGACGGAAATCCATCTCAGCGTGTCGTTCGGCTGGTGAACTCCCATCAGGGCATTGAATTGAGGTTTGCCCGTTCGCAAGCAGACTTGTGAGGGATGCATTTCGCCGGGATAGGGAGAGCCGTCTTCATGAATGATTCGCCAGCGCGGATCGAGCGAGTCGCGCCCTTCCATCTGCGCCGCCGATAAGCCTAAAATCTCTTCTGCACGGCGGTTGCAAACCTCAATGGTGGAGTGGACATCTTGGAAGACCACCCCTTCGTGCATGGCTTCCAACATGGCGCGGAAGCGGTTTTCGCTCTCACGTGCGCTCCGTTCCGCTTCCGTGCGTTCCTGTAAGGCGCAGCGTAGTTCTAACTGAGAGACCACTTGGCGGGCAAGCGAGTTCAATGCGGCTTTCTGTTCGGGAGTGATCTCGTGGGGATTTTGGTCAATGGCGCAGAGCGTGCCGAGCGCAAATCCATCGGACGTGACCAACGGCGCACCGGCATAGAACCGAATAAAGGGCGCGTCGGTCACAAGCGGGTTATCGGCGAAGCGATGATCATCAGGAGCGTTCGGGACGATCAGCAGTTCGTCTGGCTGCAAAATGGCATGGGCGCAGAACGCCAGATCACGCGCAGTTTCCGATACGTCAATGCCCACTTTCGCCTTAAACCATTGCCGAGTTGTATCAATAATACTGACAAGTGCAATCGGCGTGCCGCAGATGTGGGCGACTAATCGAGCAATATCGTCGAACGCTTGCTCGGCATCGGTATCGAGAATATTGTAGCGACGGAGAACGGCAAGGCGTTCGGCTTCATTTTCTGGCAGCGGCGCAGCGGGCATAATATGTCACCTTCGATAGAAAATCGAAAAATAGAGAGAACGATGGGTGTGTGAAACTTCGCCGTCATAGAGAATAAGAGGAAAACGCTTTCCCTAATGGTCTATTATCGGCAGAGCGAGGACAAAAACTCAGAGTAAAGGCAATTTATCGCAAACATCAATCACAAAAAACGAAATGATTTGGAGACAATTACGAACGCACCATGCCTGTACCACATCGTTGGGCGCAATAACTGTGATGCCATGGAAGCGGCGAAAATGCACTCCGTTGAAGGTGAGAATGTTCGTGACGCCGTGAGTTTGCATCACAGCAACAAGGCGCGTATCGTAACTTGGGAGTAGGAAACGAAGCTCGAACTCGCGACATCTACCTCGGCAAAGTAGCACTCCGTCACGCCCTGCAAATCCCTGCTTGGAGAGAAAACCCATTGTTACTGTCCAAATCTCGTTGCTGCTCTTAACCGGGGGTTTTAAACCCCCGTCTGTATGGCGTTCCGCCAAGCGTCCTTCGGACGCGGAATTCTCGCGCAAGAGCAACGCATCCGAAGGGTGCTTGTCCGCAGGACGCGGTGCCGGGTATTTTCAATGCCCGCACACCCGGCAAAATCTCAGCAACGAGATTTGGACAGTAACAAGGTATTCCAAGCGTTCCCGCAAAGCGATGAGACGTGCCACACCGAACGTGTTCCGCGTGCGAAGCAGTTCTCTTCTGACTTCATAATCGGCGATTTCTGGAATGACGACGCGCACACCTCGATCCAGCAGATGATCGACCCAAGCGCGGCACGCACCGCCTTCTTCGGATTTGCCGTGCCGTTGGGACGCCAGACCGAGGGGAGATGTATAGAGAGATACACAGTCGAAAATTTCATCAGGTTTCCTCAGATACGGGTGCGGTTCGCCTGTAGATTGGCGAGCAGTTCATTGAGGTCTTTCGTGTCCTATTCCTTTTCTTCCTCTGAGCGTGCCTCATCCTCGGCGTTCCATTAGACCTCTTGCAAGAGTACAGCGAAATGAATTTCTCTGCTGGGGGCGTTCCGCCGTGCCGTGCTTCGCACTCTCAAGGCAAGAGAATTTCGTCCGTAGGACGGCTGTTTTTGAGTCAGGTACGTTCTTGTACCCGACTTACGCAAGAGGTCTATTGGGCAATCAATTCTCGCGCCGGCTTGTTTTTTTCCTTCTGGATTGCTTGCTTCTGTGCTACATACGCAGCAAGGTCGGCGGCTTCTTTGGTCTCTCGTGCCAGCAGGTCATCAAGAATGGCTTCTGCGCTTTTTTGCTTCTGTGCTGCAAGGGTCTTGATTTTGCGTTCCTGTTCGGGTGTCAATGTCAGTGTCATGGGCATTTCCTTTCAAGTTTCAGCCTTGAAAATGAAAAACCCCCATTCAATCCGGTGTTGAATAGAGGCTTTGGCTCCGTCCCTTCTTGAAACCTCGTTTCAGAAGAGAGGATAAGCGGGAGACGAGACTCGAACTCGCGACATCTACCTTGGCAAGGTAACGCTCTACCACTGAGCTACTCCCGCAAACAACAATATGAGGTTTTGATGGGCAAGAGGAGAGTTGAACTCCTACGCCTTGCGGCACTAGTTCCTAAGACTAGCGTGTCTGCCATTCCACCACTTGCCCAACTTCTGCCCTTCGGCGCGAGAAGCGCGGGGGACGACTGACGTGATAAAATATATCATAGCGGCGAACCGTTGTCAAGGTATTCTGAAAAAAAATCTGTTCAATCAAACCAAAAACGCTCCGTTTGGCTCTGTATCTGCATGAACCGCATTTACAGAAACCAACCAGACGTTCGCACACAAGGAGAGGCTTTGTGAAACTTTCATGGATCGATGATCTCGTTCATGGCGAAAAAGCCGCAGGGGATCGCTTTGTTGCCGAGCATTATGCCCGCATCTATCGTCTGCTGCGCCATCTTACCGGACACGTCCAAACGGCGGAAGACCTCACGCAAACGACGTTTATCAAGGCGTGGCAGTCACTGCCGCGTTTCCGGCGCAAGGCGCAGCTGGCGACGTGGCTCCACAAGATCGCCTATCATGAATATACGCACTGGCTGCGGGCAAAGCGCGATCATGCCGCCCTCGACGCTTACGCGGAGATGCCGACACCGCAGACCGATTCCGATTTCGAGAATTTTGTTCTGCCGTCGGCACTGTCCCGCCTTTCGGAAGAGCAACGCAGTGTGTTTGTTCTGTACTATCTTCAGGAACTGAATACTCGCGAAATTGCCGAGGTTTTGGAGATTCCTCCAGGAACCGTCAAGTCACGGCTGTTCGCGGCACGCCAAAACCTGCGCGACATTCTCACCGCGTCCGAGATGCGCGACAAAACGCTTGCCCTTGGCAGCGAAATTCATTTATCCGGCACGACGTTGAGCGAAGCGAGTGTCACGCATAACCAAACATTGAACGCTCTCTTGCCCTGAACTTTTTGCTTTTGTCTCCCGTTAAGGAGGATTGTTACCGATGAAACTGCCCATTCAACTTTTGCGCCGTTTTGCTCTCAAGCCGCGCCGCCGACTCAATATCGAGCGCGGCAGGGACAAACGGCTGAATACCGAACTGTCCGCCCTGCGTTATGCCCAACCGTCTTCCATCGGAATGGCGAACACGCTCGATGCGGTGCGTGCCATAACGCCCTCGTTGGTTTCCGCGCCGCGCCGTTCCTTACACAAGCGGTTATACCCGAAACTCTGCTGTATTGCCGCCGTGACGTTTGTGGGTACAGTTTATGCTTACTGGGCTTATATCGAACGTTCTCCCGTTGTCGCAGAGGAATGGTATGAGGATGCAGTGAGGGCGTCTCGCTCAAACGCACCAGAAACATCCTTCTTAACCTCTCAGGATATGATGGGAGCCGCATCTCGCAACGCTTATGACACCTACACCGCGTTAGTGAAGACAGTTAATCTCGATCAAATTGAAAGACTGCCGCATTTCGGCAAGGCGGGGGGGTGGGAGCAGAATATCCGCTACTCCTCCGACACCGACAAAATTATCAACGACGATAAACAAATCTTCGCGCTGGCAGACGCGATTCTCAAGAGAAACGCCCGCGAAATGCAGCCGATGCGAGCCGCTCTCAACTCTTCCTACATCGATACTGATCGGTGGACACCCTCCGAGGGACACAAAAATCTCGGCAACTTCAAGAAACTGTGGTCGCTTCTCATGCTGGAAGCGTCCATTTCAGCGAAGCGCAAAAACTCTGTTCAAGCCGCTTATGCCGCGCTCGATGCGATACAATTTGCAACGCAGATTCAATCCAATACGCCCATCGTGCCCAAAATAACTGGTATGCACTGGGAAGTCCCGGCACGCGCCCTCCTTTGGGATGCCTTGCCTCATCTCAAGCCGATAGAATTGCAAAGGGTTATCAGCCGGATGGACGCAATCATCATCCTGAGCCAGCAGACGACCATTGATCAAGCCTTGATGAGCGCACGCATTGAAGGACGCCAGGAAATGCTGAGAGTTTTCAATGAACCGAATTGGCGATGGCAAGTCGTCAGCGATTACGCTCCGGAAGATACCCCGCAGTTGACGAAACTCGTGGAGTTCCTGAAAAGCTGCCGCTACTCCAAACGACAAATTCTCGCTAATTTCGACGGAATCATGTTGGAAGAAATCCAGTGGAGTCGCGGCAACTTCTACGAGACACGCGGCGAGATGAAAATCGCTCGTGCTGACGACCCCTTCAGCCACAATATGGTTCCGGGGTATGGCAACGGTCTCTATTTCGATATGGTGACTCGCAATCAGAATCAATTGCTGATGACCTATGCATCTATTCTCTTGTACAAACAAGACAAGGGTATCTATCCCAATTCTCTTGCCGATCTAAGCCGACAAGGGAAATATCTGGCAAACAACAAGCACACGGATCTGTTCGCTGTCCGTGATAAAACAACGCCGCCGTTGCGTTACCTTCTCAAAAATGGCGGCTTCGTACTCTACAGCATTGGTCCCGATATGAAGGACGACGGCGGCAGAGCAATCTGCAACCCCGATAAGAGTGCATCGTATAATGCGGTGCTGCAAGATTCGCGGGGCGATATTGTTGCGGGCGTTAATCGAAATTTCCGCTAAAATGCAGGAATTTCGGTCTTCTAAAGCGTATTCAATATCGGATATTTTATACCAAAGGAGACCCAAACCATGCCTGTTGCCAATGTGAAAATCACGATATTCGATGACGGTCCGCTTGAAATTGTTGGACCGATTACCCTGAATGATGAGAACGGCAAACTCATTGAAGTCGAACCCGGCGAACCTGTTTATCTCTGTCGCTGCGGCGGCTCCACAGAAAAGCCGTTCTGCGATGGAACCCACAGTGCCATCGGCTTCAAGGGAGCCATCAAAGCCGTTGCCCAAAGCGGCAAATAGACCAATAACCCAACGGACTAAACTCCGTCGCTGAGAGCCTTCGGTGCAGTGTCCTGCGGACACGATTCTTAAATGGAGTCGTGTGCGAAGCACACTCGGCGGAACGTCACTCAGCGACGGAGTTTAGTCCGTTGGGCTATGTTTGTTTTCGACGCACGCCCGATTTTGGCGGGTGCGAATCAATTTTAGGGCAGTCGGGTGTTGAAAACCCCCGTCTGGAAAAAACAAGCGTCTTTCAGACGCCCACTGCCGCATCGACTCCCCTCTCCTCTCAGGAGAGGGGTTGAGGTAAAGACGCTTGTCCTTTGTTGCCGGGTACTTTCAGTACCCGCACAACTCTACTGCCCTAAATTTGATTCGCACCCGATTTTGGCGGTTGTGCAGGAATTCGTCTGTTGCAGGGCGAAAGTCATTGTGCCTGAAAGGAGAACGCAATGACCGAGATACTTTCCCCGCCCCGCTTCGATGCTCATCAACCAGAGAATTATTCGCCGGAACTCTACGCCCCTGTCGGCACAGCTAAAGCGGTCTGCGGATTCGATGCGGGCATTGCAGAAGTGGAACGCTTATTTTCTTGAAAGTCCCTTAATGTATCCTTCCATATACTGATTGGCGTATGAAGGGGGTATAAGAGTCTGACTTTAATATCCCCTTATACACTGTATTTAGTGTTTATTGACTATGGTTTACCCTAAATATGGGCGTCTCCTTCTTTGTTCGGCGTATAAGGGGGGTATAAGCCAAAGTCAAGCAAAAAATGGGAGATAACGTGAGTAGCGCGGTGATACACTCGCCAATCATATCAGGGTCTTGGTTGTTGTGCTTGAATTCAACCCACTCGGTTTCATTCGGCAAGCTGCGGAGGCTGCCAAGAAGTGAGACCAGTTGCTGTTCCGTCATGATATTTTGCTCGCACGCATAGGATGTTTTACCATTCGGGGGGCTTCACGTCTTCAATTTTGACCTGTATCGAGCGTTTGCCGTTCCAAAAATTGAACTGCGGCGCGTAGCAGACATCGAGCGACATTCCTGACTCCAGCACGTCGCCGTAACTCTCTGCCATATTCCACCAAAGCCCGTCAACTTGATCATAGCGATTGACGCCTTCCATACGGAGCATCAGTTTAAGATGCTGCTTCTCCGCGCCCAACCGAAGCACATTGTTGAGACCAACACTGCGCGAAGCAAACAGCGGCTCATGGTTGCCGCTTCCGAACGGAGCCATCCGCTCCAACTCTTCGAGCAATTGCGGCGTGATCTCGTCAGGGCTGATCTCGGCGGCAACATCAATGGAGGGCAGCAAGTCTTCGTCCGTCAACTCCTCGTTTGCCAGATGGTTCATCTGATCGCGAAAATCTTCCAGCGATTCTTTGTTGATAGAGAGTCCCGCCGCGTATGCGTGTCCTCCATATTCATTGAGAAGCGGCTGGCATTTGTCTATTGCGTTGAACACATTGAACGGATGGATGCTGCGTGCCGAACCTTTGCCGACTCCTGTCGCCTCGTTCATTGAAATCACGATACACGGGCGATTGAACTGCTTGACCACTTGGCTGGCGACAAGCCCGACAATGCCGCTGGGCCACCCCGAACCGTGCAGAACCAGACATTTCGACTCGTGCATTCCCTGCGAGGCGATCTGCTCCATTGCCTCTTCGACAATTTTGGTCGTGATTTCGCGGCGTGTCGTGTTCAGATCATTGAGGCGCGTCGCCAAAATTTGGGCTTCGGCGTCGTCCTTCGTGAGCAGCAGATCGAGGGCGTGCTGTGTCTCATCCACACGGCTTGCGGCGTTCAATCGCGGTCCAATTCCAAAGCCAATCGAGCGGGTATCGAGGGTTTTCTCTTTATAGCCCGCGATCTCCAGCAAGGCACGCAGTCCCGGTTTTTTGGTATTCTGCAACGCCTCCAAACCGTGCTTGACGATGATTCGGTTTTCGCCCACCAGCGGCATAATATCGGTCACCGTGCCGATTGTCGCCAAATCGAGATAACTGCGCCGAAATGAATCCACGCTGTAGCCGAGTGAACGGGTCAATGCCTCACCCATCTTGAAGGCGACGCCGACGCCTGCCAAATCGGGAAATGGATAGATCGAGTCTTTGCGGTGCGGATTGACAACGGCGACGGCTTTGGGCAGATTGCCGCTACTATTGGGCGTGTGGTGATCGGTGATGATTACATCGATCCCATTTTCGCGGGCGTATTCGACCTCATCCACACGCTGAATGCCGCAGTCAGTCGTGACGATAAGGGAAACGCCCTTCGCCTTTGCCTGATCAACTCCGGCATTCCGCATATCGTAGCCGTCCCGTTTGCGGTGCGGCACGAATACATCCACAATGCCGCCGAGACTGCGAAGCGTGCGCGTCCAGAGGGCAGCCGACGTGACGCCATCGCTGTCATAATCGCCATAAACGAGAATTTTTTCGCGGTTTTTGAGGGCAAGTTTGAGGCGTTCGCACGCAACTTCGGCATCGGGAAGCAGAAATGGATCGTGGAGGCGCGACAGTGAGGGATCGAGAAACTCATTCGCCGCTTCCGATGTCGTGATTCCGCGCTGCACCAGCAGAGTCGCAATAATGGGATGCAGCCCCGTATCGAGTTGGAGCTGATCGGCAGCAATTCTATCGCAGGGCAGGACGCGCCAGCGTTTTTGACCTAAAGGACGTTTCAACAAAAGCCTCAGTTTGATATTAGGGATGACGCTGTATCGCCTTGTTGGGATAACGGCGATTCCAGCGTTCGACAGTAGTAATTTCGATGAGCGGAACAAAGCGCGAATACCGCCGCTTCGGTCCTACCTGATTGATGATTCGTTGCAAACGGTCTGCCAATGCGATACATAGCCCTGTATCCAGCGCAGCCAATCCGATCACAACGCCATAACGCACTTGTCCTTGCGGCAGTCTGTCCGCAATGGCGAGATATACGTAAGTGCCGTACAGTTTGGGCAACAGATGCTGCTTGAAAAGTACGTCGTTCCGAAGTTCTTTCAATAATCCTTGGGCTTCGGCGGCGGCATTCATTTTTGCGCCCTCCGGGTCTTTGCACTCGATAAGCCAAAATTCCTGCGGAAAAGACACGACAAAGTCAACGGTTTTGAGTTGGTTCTCGAATTTGTCGGGGCGTTCTACGGTTGTCGCCGAAGAAAAATCGAACTCCAGCTGTCCTTCCGTCCAATCGGGGTTCATTGAGATTTGCGCCCGCTTTCTGCCAAACGCTTCTCGATCATTCTGTCATGCACGCTGATATATTGGTCTTCGATGAGATTGGGCGACAGTTCGAGATAACTGTTTGCTGGATGAACCTTGGTTTCGGTCTCCTGCCGTTCCAACGCAAAATAGCGAATACTGTCTTCGCGTTTGCGCTGTATTTCCAACTCTTTCAGCAAAAGATAACTGTGTGTCGCAAGAAATACCTGAACGCCGTTGCGCGAGAGTTCGAGTATTGCAGTGACAATTTCATCCATGAGAGCCGGATTGAGATTGGTTTCCGGTTCGTCCCAAAACAGCGAAGTTCCGGGCTGAAACCAGCCGTTCTTAATCAGTTGTGAGAGTGTCGCGAGTTTCCGCAGACCTTCGGCGACCAGCGGCATCGGTTGGCGTCCATAAGGTGTTTTGAGATAAAAACGCTCCTGCTCTTCCTCGACTTCGCCGCCCGTTTTCGCTTGCAGCATTTGGAGCAATTCGGCATAGTGATTCGAGGGATTGCGCTTTTCGGGAGCCAACAGCAAACTTACAATATCGCGGTGCGTCAAATCGAAGTCAATCTGATACTCATCATACGTTGTTAAAAAGCGGCGCGTATGTCCAATCATATCCAACGCGGGTATAAATACAGGACGCAGTGCATTTGTCACAGAACCGCCGGAACTCGTAACACCGAACTTTTCTGTGATTTCAATCCTGTGGCTCACATTTCCATAGCGCACTTTGGCATTTGCTGTTTTGGATTTGGCATGATGCTGAATCAACTCTTTGGCTTGACTCACCTGAAAGGTATCGGAAAGAAATTCCAATATTGTGGAATTTCGTGCTTCTGCCAGATGAACACTGTATAGCAATTTTAGCAAATGAGTTTTGCCGGAACCGTTTTCGCCGACAAATACATTGATTTGATCCACAAAATCAAATTTGGCGTCGCGGAATACGGTGAAGTTTTTTAGTTCGAGATGGGTAAAATGTGCCGGTTCGGACATGGGTTTATTCCTCACGACTCGCGCAAAATGTCCACAATCATTTTTGCCGCGCCGCCGTCGCCATACGGATTGACGGCACGCGCCATTTGCGCGTGAGCCTCGGCATCGGTCAGCAGTCGGCGGGCTTCCGTGACGATGGTGTCTGTGTCGGTTCCGACCAGCAGTGCGGTTCCGGCGTCTACTCCTTCGGGGCGTTCTGTGGTGCGCCGCAGAACCAAGACCGGGACGCCGAGTGTCGGGGCTTCTTCCTGCACACCCCCGCTGTCTGTCAAGATCAAATCGGCACGCTGCATCAGTTTCACAAATGGCACATAATCGGGCGGCTCGACGAGATGGACACGCTCGACACCGTCCAGAATCGGGCGCAAAGTCTCGCGGACAACAGGATTCCGGTGCATCGCCAGAACAATCTCGCAATCGGAATGCTCCGCCGCAATCCGCTTGACCGCTTCGGCAATCTGAGTCATTGGCTCGCCCCAGTTCTCGCGCCGGTGCGCCGTGACCAAAATCAGACGCTTATCACTCTCCACAACCGACGCCAAAACCGGATCATCGAACCGATAATTCTGCCCCGCCACGATTTTGAGCGCATCTATGCTGGTATTGCCCGTCACCCAAATTGTCTCAGGCTTAGTTCCTTCTCGGAGTAGATTCTGACGTGACGGCTCTGTTGGTGCAAAGTGCCACTGCGCGATCACGCCCGCCAACCGTCGATTCATCTCTTCGGGGAACGGGTCGTAACGGTTATAGGTGCGTAATCCTGCTTCGACGTGTCCAAACGGAATCCGGTGATAAAACGCCGCGAGTGCCGCCACAAATGTCGTGGTGGTATCGCCCTGCGCCAGCAAAATCTCGGCGGGGTTCGCACTCAGTTCCGTGTCCAAACCCTCCAATGCCCGCGTTGTGATCTGTGACAAGGTTTGCCCGTGTTGCATAATGGCAAGATCATGATCCGGCACAATTTCGAAAACCCGCAGCACTTGATCCAACTGCTCCCGGTGCTGTCCCGTCACTACCACACGCACGGCAAAATCCTGCGGGTGTTTCCGCAGTTCCAAAACGACCGGAGCCATCTTTCACGGCATCCGGTCGCGTTCCAAATACACACGTCACTCGTTTCTGCATAGTTGATTCTGATCCACGAAACACACAAAAAAACGAAAACCAATTCCCACAACATAAAATAACAAAGAAGCAAAGAAGACAAAATTTCACAAAAAGGAAGTGTCCTGTTCCCTGTTCCCTCAGTTCGGGCGTCCTGCATAGAACAAGATCATGGCGCAGGTACAAAAGATCGCGGTGATGCCATAGATGAACCAGACAACCTGCTTGTCGTTCCATCCACGTTTCAAGAGGCGATGATGCAGGTGGCGTTTGTCGGCTTGGGTCAGTGGGGCGCGTTCGATAGCGCGGCGAGCGAGAACGTGCGAGAAATCGACAATTGGCACGCCCAGCACCAAAACAGGAACCAGAACCGAGACCACTGCCGCCGCCTTGAATGCCCCCATGATGGAAATCGAGGCTAAGACAATGCCGAGAACCCATGCGCCGATTGTTCCCATGATGATTTTTGCGGGATGGTAGTTATGGCGCAAAAATCCCAGACACGCGCCGGCAAGCGCGGCAGAAAGCAGGGCAAGCGTTGGACCTTCGGGCGTATGAATTTGAGAGGACATCAAGGCGAGCGTCGCGGCAGAAATGGCACACACGCCGGACGCCAAACCGTCCACGCCATCAATTGCATCCACCGTTTTTGTGACGATAAAGACCCAAAGCACTGTGACAATGACAGAGATAGCTTTGCCGAGTGGAAACCAGTGTTCGTTGACGTTGACTTTGCCGTCTTGAAGCCAGCCGAGCGGATTGGTAATTCCCTCGATACGGACGCCGAAGCCGACGAGAATCAGACCTGCACAGATCATCGCAAGGGCTTGCCATTTGGCAGAAAGATTCTTAAAATCGTCAATTAGCCCGACGATTGCCATGAGCGTTGTCGCGAGCAGAATGCCCGTGATCTGCGGCGTCCAGACAATGGGCGATTCGGGCATTTTTTGCGTGACACGCCACTGCCGCACCAAAAGTGCCACAACGACGGCGACGGCGAACCCTGCGAAAATGGCAATACCGCCGGCTCGCGGCATCGGGTTGACATTGACACGCCGCGCCTCCGGTTGATCGATGACGCCGCGCTTCTGCACCCATTCACGCACCAACGGCGTGACCCAAATCGTCACCAAAGCCGCGATCATTGCTGCGACAAGACTGAGAATCATAGCCGCGTGTCCCTATTTGCCTTTCATCAGTTCATTGACCGATTTTTTCAGAGTGGCATTCGGCGGAATGGCAAAGTGAAATACACCGTCGCTTAGATTGGGATTGGGCTTCAATTCGGCTATGATATGGCGCGTCAATTGGCTGACTTGAATCGTCATCGGAATTTTCTTTTTGCCTTCGGTTCGCGTGACTTTGAGCGGCTGCGGCTGCGTCGTTCCTTCGATTTTGCGGAGCAGGTTTGTCTGTTTGTCTACCCACCATTTCCAATTACGAATTTGACCCTTCGGTGACTTTTCCACTCCCGTAATCACTGTGACGGGATGCCCATTATAGGTTTCATTGCCCTTCACCGCAAACGAGCTCAGAGCCGAGGGAATGGGGAACTTGGTTAGGAAGAACAGCGGGTCCATAAACGCGGAAACTCCCGCACGCCCCGCGATCTCTTGAAGCAGTTTCTTGCCGTCTGCCGGAGCCGGAACTTTAATATAAGCGTTTGAACGGGCGTCGTAAATGATCAAATCTTTGCCGTCGCTGACGATATTGAGACTACCGCGATTGGTACTGACCTGGAGATTGATTTTATTCGGCTGCTTGAATTTGAGAGAGATCGTATTGGCGGCGGATTGCAGCGGCTTGCCTTTGGAAACGATTCGGGCGTCGAGCGAAGACGTGCCTTCGTAAGTATTTAGAGCGGCATAGGAATCCGCCACTTTTTTGATAGCGGCGGCTCCGCTTTGAGCCTGTGCTGTAGGGGCGGCTAAGAGAACCCCGCTGATGAGAGAGAGGGCGCAGCAGGTATGAAAACGACTCATTCGATCCTCCGAGAAGAAAATAGGCGCGTTTGTGGAGCATGACAGCGCAACAATTGTGTCATTATACCTGAATACGCAAACACGCGGCGCGAACGTGCCGACGATCAGAGGGTAGTTTTGGCAGTTTACTACTACAACCCTGAACTGTTACGATTTTTACAAAAAAGGTGTGAGGCGGAAATTATCGTATTGCGGACAGGTCGCCGTTTGGTGTTTTCAAGGAATAGTTATATTGAGAGATGAACTGCACGCTTTCCTTTCAGATTTGAGAGGATCGTTTGCCATTGCCTTTTCGGCTCAGGGCCGGGTCCGGAGGCAATGCTTGTTCGCACAGACAGGGGCGTTTCTCCGCAAGTGCCGTGCCGCGTTTTCTATGGAGAGGGAAAGCGCGGCGCGGAATTTGTCGCACATTCCAATTCATTCCTCTCAACACAAATGCCCTGCTTTCGCGAAGAGAGCAGGGCAGTTGATTTTTTAGAAACGACTGTTTCTTATTTGGCGGCGCGGCGGCGGCGAGCAATCGCCACCAGCGGCATGAGACCGCCCAACGCCATGATCGCAACAGACGACGGAGCCGGAACCGCATTCACCGTGAATCTGTAACCAACAATTGATCCAGTATCTTCCCCTGAATTGTCGGAGATATTGAGTCTCCAAATACCACTCGTGTCTGCCAGCCCATCAAAGGTGGCATTGAGGTCGGTAATGGTCTCGCCCGTAAAATCCGTATTGTCCCCATTGAATGTGTTTGTGGTGGGGCGATAAGTTCCAGTAGGGACAACAAGAACCGGAAGTGCTGCATCGATAAGTCTCTCTTCTCCTGTTGGCGTCAGGATATTCGAGAATGTAAAGGTTCCACCAAATTCCGCAGGATCTCCAAAGCCAGTTGTAGTACTTGATTTGCCCACACGACGGAACAGATCAATTGAGGTGCCGGAAGGAACGTGGGTCAGAGTGGCAATCAAATCGCCTACGTAAGTATGGGCAGGAGCATTAGACATTGTCAGCGAGACACTTTGGAATTCCTGTAGGAAGTTGGTACCGGGCGCAGTGGGAACCGTGATATCAAGATTGACTCCTGCTGCAACGTTGTCAGGGATCGCAATTGTCGCACCGGTATACGTGTAGGTGATGAGGTCGGCGTGCAAAACCATCGCTACGGAAGTCAGCAATGCCACAGCCGCACCGGAAAGCAGGTGACGAAGCGATAGCGAACGAGTAAATGAAAACATAAACGAATCTCCTTTTCCTGTCTCGCGTGGATTTTTTGAAACAGGGGTACTGCTTGAATAAGATGGCGGGTTTTAGGAGAACCAATACGCCATGTCCGCAGCATCTCTTCATTGAGGACTTTGGGTAGAACCTCCTCCAAATGATAAGGAGGAGCGAATCGGGCTTCAACAGAGAGTTAAGCCAGCTCTTAACATTATCTTAACGCAATTTTTGTGCCAAATCCGGTATCTTTACCGATAAAGTGCCTGAAAATTTAACTTTTTTTGGTGGAGGCTTGGACGCGAACACCTGTTAAGGCATCCAGGGTGCGAAGCAGAGGCTTTTCGGCGATCAATTTTGTGAGAGAGAGACGTTCGGCAATGAGATGAATTCCCAAAAGGAGTACGACGAAGACACCGCGCAAAACGAGAGGACAAGCCGACTGCGCCAACGCCAAGCCGAGGCACGCGCCGAGTGTATTGCTCCCGATATCGCCCAACATGACAGTGGCGCGGGCATCGCGTTCATAAACGACGAGGGCAGCCAAGGCAACAAATAGCAGCGGCGAAACTCCCGAAAAAGCCCCCTGAGTTCGGATACCGAACAGCAGAATCGCGCCGCCCAAAACGAGAAAGACCGCCCCTGCCCGCCCCGGACGGAGGTCGAGCAGATTGATAAAATTGGCAGAGAGAGCAATGAGCGCGGCATCGAGGAGAAGCCGGACACTATCGCTGCCGTGGATTTTCCAAGAAAGGAAAAGCGCGAGTAAAATGCCTCCGACGGCTTTTAGAAACCCTGTAGTGAATTTGCCTTTTGCCGCCGCCGCAAAATGTCCCCGCAGACCCTTAATCTGTTTATCGCCCTTGAGATCGTCGAGCAAGCCGAGAACCCCGAAACCTAAGACTGCGACCAGCCAGAGTTTGGCTTGAGGGAGATAGGAAGGATAGAGCCGGGCAGTCGCCGCCAACATCATTCCCGTAAACAGCACGATCACAACGCCGAAACTCTGTGGAATCACTTCATCGCGGAAGTTCGAGCGCGTCCACTTGAACCGAATCATCAGACGGCGGATCAAGGGCGGCAAAATCAGAAGCAAGAAAAGAGCCAGCACCATGAGCAGGAGACTGCGCGAGGAGAGTTCAGTTCGGGACAGGATTCTGCCGACAAAGGAAATTTTCGCGCCGACTTTGTCTATAAATTGGTCTGCCCGTTCGAGGATCGCCCCGCTTCCGCCCGACAAGGGAGACGCGCCGGGATCGCCGCCAATCATTTCATCCATGCGTCACCGCCTTGCCTTTGGGATTGCGCCCGCCGGAGCGCAAAGAGAGTCTCAGCAAAATCCATGCCGCCGCGAGAAATTGCCGCAAACGATGCCAGATTCCTGTGATGTTGCGCCCTGTCACCCGATGCGTCATGGTCGTTGGTATCTCGACAACGCGCCCGCCGTTTCGCAGTATCTCCACTGTCAGCGCGATTTCGACTCCCCAACCCGCCGCGAATCCGCCGGTTTCCATCAAACTGTCGCGCCGTATCGCCCGCTGTCCCGAAAGCGGAGCCGCCATTGTGCGCCCTGTGAGCTGCCGAATGCCCCACCGCGCCAATTTGACCACAAACCCGACGCCTCCGCCCCTGCCCGGAATCACAGGAAATGTGGCGATAGTCATCTCCGCGCCGCCATTCTGAACGGGCAGAAGCAGCAGTTCAGCCTCGCGTGCCGTGTCGCCCAAATCGGCATCTAACAGCAGAACAAGATCGCCTTGTGAGAGCGCGAGTGCTGCTTGCAGTGCCGCGCCCTTGCCCCGATTGGGCTGACGAAATACGCAGGTCGCTCCGCTGGCGTCGGCGATTTGCGCGGTATTGTCGCTCGATCCGTCGTCCACAACGATAATTTCGCCGTCGTGCAGAAACGAGCGCACCGCCGCGAGTGTTGCCCCGATGCGTTCGGCTTCATTATAAGCGGGTATCAGAACGGAAATCATATTCCCTCACCCCTGACGAGAAGGCTGTTATTTGGCGGTTTCGCTTGCGTTGGCAAAAAGTTTCTCACCGCGCAACGCGAAGACAAGGGCGCAGCTGCCCATCTCGGTTTCCACACGTTCGACGAGCGGCAGTTCTAAATCTTTGACCCGATACGAGAGAAAATCGGAAACGCTGGCGTCCTGCGGTTCGCACGCCACCACAGTGCGCTTCGCTTTGAGCAACGCCTCAATCAAAGGGATGTCCACTTGATTGGCGCGATCCGTATCGAGACGACTGCCGCTGATCACCACGAACAATGGAACAGAGATATTATAGCGGCTTTCGGTGTCCGATTGTATCAGTCGTTCGCGAATGAGTAAAGTCACAAGGTCTTCGGGCAGGGCAATCGAACCGTCTAAAAGCGAGGCAAGGAAGACAAAAAACTCGGCGCGGGTTTCGGGAATACGCGGGTCTTCGGCATGGAGTTTTTGGAGCAGAGGAAGGAGTTGATCGTCAAAGATATTAAGCGTGCGTTCCAGTTCGGTTTGCGAGAGAATTTTCGCGCCGGCTTCGGTCAATGCTTCTCGAACGGCGGTCACGGTTTCGGGATAATCGCCGAGTTGAATGATCGCGACGTTGCGGTTTTCCAGTTTCTTTTTGAGCAGTATCGGGCGGGCTTGGGTCACAAAATCCTGATAGCGGGCGATCTGCTGGCGTTGTTGAGCGATGTCGGTAATGAGCGTGGTGCGAAGGTCACGAATGGCGCGGGTTTGGCGGTCTGCGAGTTGGGGCGAGACATAGAGACTGCCGACAACAAGCCCGACGGTGAGCGCGAAGAAAATCGCCGCGACAGTGACAACGTGATATTTGAATCCGGGACCCACAAATTATCTCCGCAATCCGCCCGCCATTTGGCTTGCCATACCGCCGAACTTTTTCAGAGCGAGATAGAGTCCCCCGCCGCCTACTACCGAACCGATCAGGGCGAACCACGCCAAAATCGTGAGCAAGAGCGGCGTAGGGCGCACTGTGAACGCCATAATCGCCAAAATCAACGACACGCCGCCCGCCCCGAAGCACGCGAGGGCGATCTTCGGCAGGACTTTCTGAATTTTCATGGCGAACGCCGCTTGAGGAGACAGTGAGGCTGCAAACGCCTGCATCCCTTTGGGAATGGCGTCTAAGGTTGCGGCAAGTTGGGCGTTGAGTTTCGGCAGTATCGCCCCAATGCTGCAAAGTAAAAGTGCAAAGAGTAACAAAACAATTCCTGCGAACATAATTCCCTCACCCCAACCCCTCTCCCAAGTCTGGAAGAGGGGCGTTTCTATTTTTATTGAAAGTGCAATCCAAGCGTAACGGCGATCATACGGAGCCAGTTGCGCCCCGCCGGTGACAAGAGTAATACTGCCAAGATGGGAGACGCCGCCGCCAAAACGAGCAGCCCCAATTCGCGCAGATGAAAACGCTGTTGTGACCAGAGACGAGCGATTCCCTTAGCGTCCACCAGTTTGGAGCCGATACGGAGGCGCGTCAGAAAAGTACTTGCCATACCGCCACGCCCCTTGTCCAGAAAATCTTCGAGCGAAAAATGCGTGCCGACAGCGACGATCACCTTTGCGCCCAATTCATCGGCGAGAAGCATGGCAATATCTTCGCTGGTTCCGGGCGAATGGAACACGGTTGCGGGCAGACCCAACTTTTCGAGGCGTTCGAGACCGGGTGCGCCGCGTTCATCGCCTTTTGCGTAACCGTGAACGATCAGTTCCGCGCCGCTTTTTAGTGCCGCATCACTGACGCTGTCCATGTCGCCCAAGATCACATCGGGCTTGAGCCGCCATTCGAGCAGTGCATCCGCGCCGCCGTCTACCGCGAGCAGGACAGGGCGGACATCGCGCAGATATTCCTGCAACAGTGCCAAATCGTCTTTGTAGCCCTCGCCGCGCACAACAATCAGCACATGGCGATCCGCAAATTTGGTTTTGAGAGACGGAACATCTATCGAATCAAAGAGCAGTGACTTTTCGTTGTTTAGGTAGTCTAACGTATTGCGGGCGAATTTGTCCAGTTCTGTGCTAAGATTGGCGTGCGCGGCTTGCATCTTCGCGGCAACGATCTCGGAGGTCAGGCGTACTCCCGTAGGACAGTGACCCTGCGAGACACAAAACGTATCGTCATCGAGAATGCCTGTGAGATTGTCCGACAGCGCATTGAAGGATTCTTCGCCGATGGCGTCCAACAAAGGGATGCCCGCTGCGAGGAGCATTTCCGGTCCGCGATTGGGATAGCGACCCGTGATACTTTCGGAGGCGTTGACAACCGCCGCGACCCGACAATCGATCAAGGCACGCGCCGCCGTCGAATCCAAATCGGGATGATGGATCACCGCGATGTCGCCGGGTTGAAGCCGTTTCGTCAGATTTTTGGTGCGCCGATCTTTGCGGATACGGTGCGGATAAGTTTTAGGCATAGGACAGATCAAGGGCGTATTATGCCGTGTGCGGATCGGAACTGTCAACCTCCGACGCTTCGCGACAAAGGTTGCCGAGCGGGTACAAGAACGTACCCATCTGAAAAACAGACGTCCTGCGGACGAAATCCCCTGTTGAGAGCATTACCCTCTACAGAGGGATGGAGTGCGAAGCACGGCACGGAAGAACGCCCTAATGAATTCATTGTTGCTGTCTATTTCGGGTACAAGAACGTACCCGTCTGAAAAACAGACGTCCTGCGGACGATAGAGATTGTCACTTTGTATGATTTTTTCGAGACGCACGCCGCTGTTTCCTTGTTTTCTGTACGCAAGACGGGAGAGCGGCGTTTCGGGAATCCCAATAGACCTCTTGCAAGAGTCGGGTAGAGATCACGTACCCGCCTGAAAAACAGACGTCCTGCGGACGAAATCCCCTGTTGAGAGCATTACCCTCTACAGAGGGATGGAGTGCGAAGCACGGCACGGCGGAACGAGACCTGCACGAGTTGCTGCTCTTAACCGGGGGTTTTAAACCCCCGTCTGTATGGCGT